>Ga0181352_1000158_pt1 | contig 32125 bp, 60 predicted proteins | sample Fa13VDMLBSN_FD_130103 | JGI IMG/M metagenome (GOLD analysis project Ga0181352, IMG submission 130103) | Freshwater viral communities from Lake Michigan, USA - Fa13.VD.MLB.S.N | ecosystem: Environmental > Aquatic > Freshwater > Lake | place: USA: Michigan | collected 2013-09-23 | reverse complement strand
TTTAAAGCGTTGGCTGAGTTCCAACAAGAAGTGCCAGTAATCTTTAAAGGTACAACAGCGGGAAGCGGAAACTTTGCTTATCAGTATGCAGACCTTCCAGCTATTCTAAACGTGATTAATCCTTTAATGCAGAAACACGGATTAGGATTTACCCAACTAACTAACCACAAAGAAGGAGTTGACTATTTAGTAACTGTAGTATTTCACGTAGAAAGCGGAGAAACTTTAGAAACATCGTTACGTTTAATGCCTGACGTAGAGTTAAAAGGTCAAAACATCTTCCAGTCTTACGGAAGCCAACTTACTTACTTTAGACGTTACGGCATCTCTCAGATACTTGGTTTGGTTACGGACAAAGACACGGATGCAGTAGGAGAGACTACCAAGAAAAAGATATTCCCTAATGAACGTTTTGAAACGGGAATGAATATGGTATTTAAAGGCGAAATAACAAAAGAGCAGTTTCTTAAAGCCGTTAAAGGATATGAACTAACAGAAGACCAATCTAAACAACTTGAAGCGATATGAAAATTAGATGTAGCGCAATAGGAAAGTTGATGAGTACTCCCCGATCAAAAGGGGAGATACTCTCAGAAACGGCAAAAACTTACATACAGGATTTGTTTAAGGAAAAGGAGTTAGGAATATCACGTGAGTTCTGGAGCAGATACACCGACAAAGGACTACAAATGGAAGACGAAGCTATTGATTTCGCTGGTCAAGTCTTAGGATGGGATTTCGTAGTAAAAAACGAACAAGGCTACGAGAACGATTGGATAAGCGGAACACCTGACGTAATTACAAAGTACTTACTTGCCGACATTAAATGTTCTTGGGATGGCAATACCTTTCCTCTATTTGACGCCGAGTTAAAGAATAAGGATTACTTTTGGCAACTACAAGGCTATATGTGGTTAACGGGATTAGACCAAGCTGAGTTAGTTTATTGCTTAATGGACACACCTCATCAAATAGTAGAAGACGAAGTACGTAGAGCGCATTGGAAAGCTGGTCTTATAGACGAAGATTTAGATTTACGTGAGGCGGTACAATCTCAGCATACTTTTGATCACTTACCAAATAACCTACGAATTAAAAGATTCATCGTAGAAAGAAACGAAGATGCTATTGAGAATATTAAAGAGAAGGTAGAGTTAGCGAGAGAGTATTACGAGCAACTTAAAAGTATATTATGAAGGATAGCATAGTAGAATCCGTTATTACGCAATTTAAAGCCCGTTCAGAGCGTGGAATAGATAAATACGGAGTAACACTTGACAGAACAGATTTAAGTACGTTAGAATGGCTAAAACATCTACAAGAAGAATTAATGGATGCAACGCTATATATTGAAAAACTAAAACAAGAATTGAAATGACAAACATACTTGAAATATTAGAGAATGAATTTGAAAAAAGAAAACTAAGGGCAAAAGAATTTTATCACGATTTTTGTAGATTAGAAAGAGAAAACAAAAAGCTAATAAAAGAAAATCAAATGCTTAGAAATGACTTACAAGAATTAAGTAAAGAATTTATTAATCAAAAACAAAAGTAAAATGCAGTACGACAACACGAACAAAGTTGTAATCTTTAAGAACAACAAGAAAGAGAAAGAAACACAGCCTGACTATACAGGAACTGTAAACGTAGAAGGTAAGGACTATTCTGTTAGCCTATGGATCAAAGAAGGTAAAGCAGGTAAATTCTTCGCTGGTAGCATTCAAGAACCATTTAAAAAGATGGAGAACTTTAGCGATAAGGTGAATAATAAGAACGAAACTGATCTTCCGTTTTAAAACAAAAGTCAAATAGAATAGTTATATTTGTGTAATAGTTCTCTTCCTACATTATAAGAACTTAAAAACTTATTCGACCCTGTCGATGAAGCAGAAGTAGGAAGCTGTGGATTCGATGGGGTTTTTTATTTTATTTAATTTATATGAAGTACATTTTAGATTGCATTAACGAGAAAGGATTATCTCTTGAATTAAAACCTGAAGCTGGATGCGTTTGCATCACAATATTAGATGATTGTGGTTATAAGATGATTTATTTTGGAGAGGATGAAGTATATGAATTATTAGGTGTATTACACCATATTCAAAAACAAATGACTCAAAATAAAAAATAAATTATGAACGGATACGAACTAAGTAGAAACTTTTGTGATTGGGCATTTGAAAATCCTGATAAGGTTAAACCAATACACTATGCAATATATTATTTTTCTATTGAGCATTGTAATAGACTTGGATGGAAAAATAAATTTGGATTTCCTTCGCAGATGGTTATGGAAGCCATAGGAGTTAAGAACTGGAGAACATACTCAGCAGGTTTAAATGATCTTGTGGATTTTGGATTTATAGAGATGGTTGAAACTAGCAAAAATCAATACTCATCCAACATAGTTGCTATTGTAAAAAATACCAAAGCACCTACCAAAGCACTAGACAAAGCACTGTCAAAGCACAGTACAAAGCACAGTCAAAGCACTGTTAGTATAAATAAACAAGAAACAATTAAACAAATAAACAAAGTTCCTTCATCTGAAGAGTTTGTTGCTTATGGTATTTCTGTTGTTGAAGATGTATCTATTGAAGCATTAAAAATAAAATATGAAAGTTGGTTAGTTAATGATTGGTGTAAGGAGAAGAATGGTAAAATGATTAAAATTGTAAATTGGAAATCAACTTTAAATAATACAATACCATTTTTACCTAAACAACCTAAACAACCTACTGTTGTTGATCCATTAGTTGAACGTGCTAAAAAATTACAAGAGCAATATGGTATTAAGTAACGGAAGTGCGAGAAGATATCTGCACGATTACAAAGACGGGAAAATAGCACAAGGGCTTGGCATAGATTGTAAGCTGGATGACTATTTAAGATTTAAGATAGGTCAGTATAACGGAATTCTTGGCGGAGACAATGTCGGAAAAACTTATTTTATGACTTGGTATATGTTAGCGTTAACTACTAACCATAAATTAAAATGGGGTATATGGATGGATGAGAATTCTAAAGGTCAAGTGCTGCGTGATTTGATACAGATGTATTCAGGTATTCCGTTTAAGAACTTATCACACGAAGAAATAGATTTCTATAATGATTACTTAGAAGATTATTTTTTCTTTATTGATAATAGGCAGCAGTATAAACCTGAAAATTTGCTAAAAGAATTTGAAGCAATACCAGCGGATGGTTATTTTATTGATCCATTTAATCAATTAGACCACGATATGAATTACGAGAGCAACATTAAATTTATTCGTAGTTTAAAACGATGGTGTAAGATTAACAGAAAGACGGTTTATTTAAGTATGCACCCGGTTACAGCTTCAGGAAGGAAAGCAAGTGAATATCCAGCAAAGCATATGTGGGAAGGTCAACCAATGATTCCTAATAAATCTATGGCTGAAGGTGGAAAAATCTTTGCTAATATGTGCGATGATTGGATTAATATTCACAGATTAACTAAACTTGAATCAATGCAATATTTTACTTTGATAGATATAGATAAAATAAAAGATAAAGATACGGGTGGCGGTCAGACTATGAGTAATGATCCTTTAATGTTTTATTATAATCACGGATTAGGTTTTACCATTGAAAATGTGAATCCAATTAAACCAGGTAAACACGAACCTAAGACATTATCAATAAATACTAACTTTGACGATAAATTACCTTTCTGATGGACTTAGTAAAATTAAACTTAGCATACTTAAATCTTAGCTTAACTGCTAATAAGATACTCTTTAGGTCTAAATACGAACCTAAAAAGAAAGCAGAACTGGACAAGCAAGTAGCAGACTTAGATCAAGTACGTGAAGTGTTGACTATTTTAGAAGCAAGTAATCGTGTTTTAGAACGAAAGTTACTTGAACTACACGAAGAGAATCTTAGGTTAACACGAATGAATGATGATTTAAAACTAATAATAGACCTATGAACGAACCGCAGTTATTAAAGTTTTTAACGCTAAACTACATAGATGATTTACAAAAAAGCGAAGACACCTACTGCGAGTATGACTGCTATAGTAAAAGGTTTAATATGGTAGTAGAGTTAAAATGCCGTAATACACATTACGATAAATTAATGTTAGAGAAGTACAAGTACGACAAGCTAAATAAACACGAAAGACCTTACTACATAAACTCTACTCCTAAAGGAATCTATATATTCAATGTAAAGAATATAACTCCTAACTGGGTAACTAATCAGATGCCTAAACAAACTGAATTTGAAAACACGGAGAAGATAGATAAAACTTATTGCCTACTAAACATAAAAGAAGCCATATGCATAAAGTATTAAAGCCTAAAAAATGCCGTGTATGTAAATCTGAGTTTACTCCTACGTACGCTACAACACAAAGCGTTTGTTCTGTTAAATGTGCGGTGGTTCTTACGGAGGTTAAAAAGTCTCAAGAATGGGCAAAGAAAAAGAAAGTGCTTAAAGACGAATTAACCACCGTTCAGGACTTAATGAAGGTAGCCCAGCAAGTGTTTAATAAATACATCCGATTAAGAGATCAGGGTAAAAATTGTATTAGCTGCGGACAGAAACCAAAGAAAGAGAACGCAGGACATTTCTACAGTGCCGGAACGCATACATCTGTAAGGTTTGACGAACGAAACGTGCATCTTCAATGTGAACATTGTAATTCATTTTTAAGCGGTAATTTGCTTATGTATCGGGAAAGGTTATTAGCTAAGTTAGGCTTTGAAGAGTTTGAGCGTTTAACGGAAGATGCTACAAAAACACGAAAGTACACACGAGAAGAATTAAAAGAAATAATACAAAAATACAAAAACATATTAAAAAGCCTAAATGTTAAAAAATGTTAAATTATTGAAAAAAGTTTGCGTAATTCAAAAGTAATTTTTATATTCGTATATAGTTCTTTGATAAACAAATTAAAAACAAGAAAGATGATTTACAACATTGAAGTGGTGAGTGTAAATGGTGGTATGGATATACTGCAATGGCACAAAAGAAAAACTAAAAAAGCATCCTTGAATTTAGCTAAGAAATTAAGTTTAAAATATAAGGCTAAAGGTAAGACACCTGAAGGGTGGAATGGTCAAGAATGCGTATGGGTTGAAGTATGTAACAATGATTATGAAAAGGTAGAGCATTACCAATTTAGAGAAGGTGTACAGGTTTACTATTCAAATGGATTTTGAGTTATGAGAGGTGGCAAAAGAGAAAATGCAGGTAGACCAAAAGGCGAACCTACAATTACGTTTAGTACAAGGATAGCAGAAAAGCATTTAAAAGGATTAAAAGAGGTTATTAGTATATACAAACAAAAGATAAAAGATGAGACTAACAGATGATATAGAAATAACTAACGAGGACAATATGCAAATGATGAGTCGTTATCCTGATAAGTATTTTGATTTAATTGTGACTTCTCCCCCTTATGATAATTTACGAAAATATCAAAGTAATATAGATAAAAATATTTTTACAGAATTGTATAGAATATTAAAAGATGGGGGCATTTTATGTTGGAATGTTTTTGATGAAAAAAAAGAAGGATATTCAGGTACTTCTTTGATACAAGCATTAAATTTTATGGATGTAGGTTTTAATTTGCATCAATATTTAATATATGAAAAAAATAGTGTTGCTTTTAATGCCAAAAAAGATGGAAATTTATATACTAATATTTTTGAATTTATCTTTATATTTTCTAAAGGAAAACCAAAAGCAGTTAATTTAATTATTGATAAAAAAAATAAATGGGCTGGGCATTCTTCTTATGATGGTAAAGTAAAAAATGTAGCAGATTTTTCTCCAAGAACGAGTATATGGAAATATAACACAAGTGAAAATGATAAAACTGGTCATCCAGCAGTAATGCCTGAAAAATTAGCAAGAGATTTAATTTATTCTTATTCGAATGAAAATGATATTGTTTTTGATCCATATTGCGGAAGTGGTACTACTGCTAAAGAATGTTTTAATTTAAACAGAAAATGTGTTTCTTGTGAGTTAGATTCTGAATACTATGAAAAGGCGGTACAAAGAATTAAAAATCACGTTAGCCAACAAAAACTTTTTTGATGTATCTAATAGCCCTAATAACAGTTGAAGGAATAATAACACAAGGAAATAAATACAAATGCATAGGCGAAACAGAAAACTACTACGTAATAAAAAACGATGTTAACAAACACGAGTGTATAAGAAAGCACTTTTTTATTAAAGAATAATTTTATATTTGACAAAAAAACACACTATGAAAGATTACGACAGCTTTAGAATTTATGACTTTACCGGATTTGAAAAAGAATTTGGTTTTAGTATGAAGGTAGATGGCAAATGGCAGGAGTTTACTTGTACGGCAGACTACCACGTTAAGTATGATTCTCCTGAAGATAACTTTACAATGATCTTAGACAAAGCAGATGTACAGATGTACGATGCTACAAAAGAAGACTACGTAAGCTACAGCCTAACAAAAGACGAATTAACTACTCTTCAAAGCTGGATGCACGATGCTACCCATTGGGATGAGTACTACGAGTATATGAACCTACATCAATAAGCTATGTATTTGTATTTTTTGATAGTTACATACTTATGCTTGGTGTTTTCATATCTTGCATATAAGACAGAAAACTTTACCTTTGCATACATCCTGTTAGTTTTAGCAGGTTTAAATTTGATTGGTTTAACAATACTTTGGATAGATGGCGGTGACTATAACGTTTTCAGATGACGATCACAAAGAAGCTATAAAGGCTTTAAAGGTGAATGATTTTATCCATTGTATGTGGGAGTTAGATCAATGGCTAAGAGCAGAATGTAAATATAACGAGAAAAGGGAAGAGAAGGAGATAGATGCGTTATACGAAGCAAGGGAGAAACTAAACGATTTGCTACACGAAAACGGATTAAATCTTTATGAATAAGCAACAATACCTTACCAAGCTACGTCAATATAGGGCGCATCGTAGGTCTAAAGACTGGGTGCGCTCTTGGTTTTTTAGTTCAGATGTTACTTGTCCTAACTTTCAGTTTGTAAGGCTAAACCCTGAAGAATGAAAAAACTTTTTAAGGCTATAGAATTAATCTACGTGTATGTTATTAGCAGAATCTACAGAAACATCGACTGAGTGGCTAAATAAGGTTGCTAAACATCACAAGTTTTTTGTAGGTGTGGTAGAAGGCTTCGGAGAAAAGTTCTACGCTGAAGACATCGTACAAGAAATGTATTTGAGATTATACAAGTACACTACGTGGGATAAGATAGTAAAAGACGGAGAAGTAAACAAAGGCTTTGTATGGTTTGTACTAAGAAACATTTATGTAGATTTCTGTAAGCAAAAAAGTAGAATAGAGAAGTGTGATCTAAACGAAGCTATCTATGTTTTTGATGACTCGGTAGATAAACACGAAACACACGCTAAAAACTCCATAGACTACAAAGTAACCGAAGAGATAAAGAGATGGCATTGGTATGATAAGATGTTATTTGAACTTTACAGAGATTCAGGAATGAGTATGCGTGAATTAGAAGCAGAAACCAAGATAAGTCTAACTTCTATATTCCACACCATAAAGCATTGTAAGCAGCAATTACGAGAAGCAATAGGAGAAGACTATCAGGATTACATTAACGGCGATTATGAGTTACTATAATATGGATAACGAATACTACAGTAAAGAAGAAGCCCGTGAGTTAATAGCTTATTTAAGGCGAGAGATAGATAATGTGCTACGTGAACACAATCAGTTATTAGATAAACACGAAGCGTTACAAGAAGAGTTTAACCAGTTAAAAGAAAGATATATTAATTTAGCACGATGAAGACAATACGAGCGTATTTAGAAAATCAAAAGGAGTTAGCCTATGTCGCATTTGCTCAGAGTATGCAAGGCGAAGGTGTTAACTTATTGAATGGGAAACACTATTTAGAAAGAATAGTACACTTAGAATTATTAATTAAAGAGTTAGGAAATGGAAAAGAAAAGAAGGGGTAGACAGCCTAAAGTAGTTCAAGAAGTCGTAGAAATAGTAAAAGACGATGTACAAGAATTAGTAAACGACATCAAAGAAGATGTTTCCAAAGGTTTGGGAGATACTTTAGAGAAGGTATTTAAGAAGACGGGTATAGACAAAGTAGCTAAGTGGATAGCTGGAGAAGATTGCGGATGTGATAAGCGTAAGGAGAAGTTAAATAAAATGTTTCCTTACAGAAAGATTAACTGCCTAACGGAAGACGAACACGGAATACTTGAAACATTCTTTAGTAGAAACACGGCAGAGATAAGCCCAAGTGATCAACACGCACTACTAAAAGTATACAATAGAGTTTTAAATGTAAAGCAAGAGCCTACAAGTTGTTCTTCTTGCTGGAGAGATATAGTAATGCAGTTACGTAAAATACATAAAGAGTACGAAGATGCCAATTCCTAAGACAAACCTAACAATACACTATGATAACAATGCGGAAGTGGTTAAGGAACTCGGAGAAGTCGGTAGGCTGTTTGGAAAGTGACTACTACATAGTATTCATAAACCCTGAGAGCCATCTTAAAACTTGGAACGCTCTAAAACTTATGCTAACTATAGCAGAAGCAAAGTACATAGTATTCTATGACTACGAGATAGGTCTAATGGAACTGCATCCGGTAGATAAAGACGAATTTGAAGCATACACTTACAACCCTAATTAGTGCAGTTAAATACACTTTTAGAAAGTAAACGTAAAGAATAAGAGTAAAAGGAAATAAAAAGAGCAATATAAAGCACTATGAAAGTAGATAAAGTAAAAATAAGCGAGGTAAAGACGAATCCAAAGAATCCACGTTTAATTAAGGATGATAAGTTTAAGAAGCTGGTTAAGTCTATTCAGGAGTTTCCTCAAATGCTTGAGATAAGACCTATCGTAGTAGATGAGAATAATATCGTACTCGGTGGTAATATGCGTTTAAAAGCGTGTAAAGAAGCAGGGTTAAAAGAAGTGTTTATTGTCAAGGCAGAGAATCTTACCGAGGAACAAAAACACGAATTCATAGTAAAGGATAATGTTGGATTTGGTGAATGGGACTGGGATAGTTTAGCTAATGAATGGGACGTTGAAAAACTTGAAGAATGGGGATTGGATTTACCTATTGATTTAAGCATTAATGAAGAACTTGAAGCCGAAGAAGATAACTACGAAATACCAAACGAAATAACAACCGATATTGTTTTAGGTGACTTATTCGAAATAGGCGAACACCGTTTACTTTGCGGAGATAGTACGGATAGCGACCAAGTGGTTAAATTAATGAATGGACAGAAAGCGGATATGGTATTTACAGACCCACCTTATGGAATGGCATATGAAAGCAATGCTTGGGATAGTAAGAAAAGCGAAGTAAAACAAAAAAGAACTGACACACAAATTTTAAACGATGAGAATACAAATGTAGGACAAGACGCATTAAGTTTAATTCCATTATTTTTAGAAAATAATAGACATTTTTATATTTGGTGCAGGTGGGATTGCTTTAATGATTTTAAAGAAGTTTGTGAAAATATTGGTAAAATTAAAAGTGTTGTAGTATGGGATAAAGGCGGTCCTGGTTTAGGTGATTTAAAAGGTTCTTATGGTGATAGTGAATGGGCAATATTTGGAATGATTGGTAGACGAGAATTACACGAAAGACAAAATGGAGTTTGGCAAGTTAATCGAATGAAAGGTTTACAAATGCAACACCCAACACAAAAGCCTTTAGAAATATGCGAAAGAAGTATAAATAATTCAACAAACATTAATGAATTAATTTTAGATTTCTTTTTGGGCAGTGGTTCAACAATGGTAGCTTCACACCAACTTAAACGCAAATGTTACGGAATGGAATTAGACCCAAAATATTGTCAAGTAATAATTGACCGAATGAAAAAGTTAGACCCGAGTTTAGTTATTAAAAGGAATGGAGAATTAATAAAATAACACCGATATAACACCGATTATGGCAAAAGAAGACAATTTAAAACCTAATTGGGAGAAAGGCGAAAGCGGAAACCCCAACGGTAGACCCAAAGGGAGCCGCAACAGAAGCACAATAGCACGGCAATGGTTAGAAGTTAATCAGAACCTAAAGAATCCTTTAACAGGTGAGAATGAAACAATGTCTCAGGAAGATTTAATGACGTTAGCATTGATTAAGAAAGCACGTGAAGGAGATGTAGCAGCGTATAAGGCTTTGATGGATAGCGGATATGGTGCGCCTGTTCAGCAGATAGAGCAGCATAATATTGAAATACCTTTATTCCCAGATGTTTCAGAGAACGACGGCAACGAATAAAATACTTTCTTTAAAGAAGCGTATTAAAATAGTTCAGGGTGGCAGCAGCGCGAGTAAGACGTACTCTATATTAGCCGTATTGATCAATAAGGCTATACAAACACCTAACTTAGAAATAAGTGTAGTAGCTGAAACAATACCACACCTAAGAAGGGGAGCATTAAAAGACTTTCTGAAAATACTTAAGTGGACTAATAGGTACTATGACGATCAGTTCAATAAATCTTTACTTGTTTACCAATTTAAAAACGGAAGCTACTTTGAATTCTTTAGTGCTGACGATAGTTCTAAGCTAAGAGGTGCGAGAAGGGACATACTCTATATTAACGAGTGTAATAACGTAACTTTTGAATCATATAACGAATTAGCTATACGTACAAAGAAAGAGGTTTACTTAGACTTTAATCCAGCCAATGAGTTTTGGGTGCATACGGAACTAAAAGACGAATCAGATTCTGACTTTATTATCCTTACTTACTTAGATAACGAAGCCTTAGACCAATCTATAGTAGAACAGATAGAGAAGAATAAGGAGAAAGCGAATACATCTGAGTATTGGAGAAATTGGTGGAATGTTTACGGACTTGGATTAGTAGGTAGCTTAGAAGGTGTCGTGTTCAATAATTGGAAAATAGTGGACATATTGCCAAAAGATGTACGGCTAATAGGTGTAGGTTTAGACTTTGGTTATAGCGTAGACCCTACTTCGATAATAGAGGTATATCAATACAATGGTCAGCGAATAGTAAACGAGAAAGTGTATAGAACGGGTATGCTTAATTCTGACATAGCAAAGGAACTACCTAAGAACGTTCCGGTATACGCTGATAGTGCAGAGCCAAAAAGTATAGAAGAGATACGCAGACACGGAATTACGATTAAAGGAGTAACCAAAGGAAAGGACTCTATTAACTACGGAATAGATGTAATGCAACGTCAGGACTATTTAGTGACATCCACAAGCACGAACCTAATCAAAGAACTTAGGGCCTATTGCTGGGACACGGATAAGACTGGAGTAAGATTAAACAAACCTACGGGAACAGATCACGCTATAGATGCATTAAGGTATCACGAGATGGAAACATTAGGACTAAACACAAGCTATGGAACATACGCCATCCGTTGAAGAAATGGTAGCTATAGTACAAGAGTATATATACGAAAGAAAGCGTGTAAGAGTACGAATTGTATTTGACAACCCTATGAGTATGCGAAAGCATATAATAATGCTAAACGAAGCCTATTCATATGTATTAGCATATAGAAACAACACAAACACTAATTAAAAGTTTTAATACTATGAAGTTAGAATTACTAATACCAACAAGTTTAGACGAGATTCCATTAAAGCACTATCAGGAATTTAGAAAGACTGTTGACACTTCCAACGATCCTGAGTTCATATCTGAAAAGATGGTGCAGTTATTCTGTGGCATAGAGTTAAAGGATGTAGTAAAGATAAAAGCTACTGACCTTTCGGATATGGTAGAACACTTTAACCGCATATTTGCGGTGAAACCAACCTTTAAACACCGCTTTAAAATAGAAGACATTGAATTTGGGTTCATTCCAAACTTAGAGCAGATTTCTTGGGGTGAGTATATAGATGCTGAAAAGTATTTAAGTGGCTGGGATAATATGCACAAAGCTATGGCGGTGCTTTACAGACCTATCAAAAACACGAAAGGAGATAAGTACGAGATCATAGACTACGAAGGAACGGGAGAGTATGCCGAACTAATGAAGTTCACGCCAGTAAGTATAGCAATGGGTGCCTCGGTTTTTTTTTGGACTTTAGGACTCGAATTATTGGAGGCTTTAGCGGACTATTTGGAGAAGGAGACGAGGAAGATGAGCAAAGCGACTACAGCGAACAAGCACAGTTTGGAAAGCAATGGGGATGGTATCAGTCAATCTATGCAGCAGCTAAAGGAAATATTCTCGACTTCGATAGAGTCACAAAGCAGCCCCTTGTTAAAGCATTAACGTTTCTAACATTTGAGAAGCAAAAGACGGAGATTGAAATTAGACAGATTAAAAAACAACAACAGAAATGGTAGGATTTTATAGCGTAATTGATAACATAAAGGCGGAACTTATAGCATCTCCGTTTGTAAACACGGTTACAGAAGGTAGCATATTTGAAGTAGACTTAAACAAACAGACGATCTTTCCTTTGTCACATATAATGGTAAATAATGTGAACATAGAACAGAACGTGATGAGGTTTAACATTAGCGTTATTGCTATGGACATCGTAGACATATCTAAGAGTGAAACAACGGATGTGTTTAAAGGAAACGACAACGAACAGGATGTGTTAAATACTCAGTTAGCAGTATGCCAAAGATTAGCAGCAAGTTTGTTTAATGGTGATTTGTCAGATACAAACTATCAGTTAGACGGAATACCAAGCTGCGAACCATTCACAGAGCGTTTTGAAAACTTGTTAGCTGGGTGGACTATGACGTTTGATATTATAGTGCCTAACGAAATGAGTATTTGCTAATGCAAAAAGACGAAATACAAAAGGCTTTAGAACGCTTTAGAGACCACGTAGTAAACCAAGCTAAACGAAACCTTACCACTAAGGATAAAAACGTTTCTAAGAAGCTACATCAATCTATTAGAGGTGATGTTAAAGTAATGCCTAATTCCATTGGGATGTATTTTGAAATGGAAGAATACGGAGCGTACCAAGATCAAGGGGTGAGAGGTAAGCGCAGTTCTGCTAAAGCACCTAACTCTCCGTTTAAGTTTGGTACGGGTACCGGAAGAAAAGGCGGACTTACTGAAGCAATGCAGAAATGGGTAGAAAGACGAAGGATTCAGTTCAAGAACAAGGATGGAAAATTTATGTCGTATAAATCTACTGCGTGGGTAATGACTAAAAGTATATACTCAAAAGGAATTAAACCGAGTTTGTTTTTCACTAAGCCATTTGAAGCAGCATACAAAAACTTACCTGAAGAGTTAATAGATAAATACGGACTCGAAGCGAGTAAACTATTTTTTGATATAATTAAACAACCTAAATAATGGCGAATATATTTGCACGTTCACCTTTCATAGTAGAAATAAACGAAACAGGACAGATAGAAACTAAGGTAGAGTTATTTATTTGGAATGGTACGGGATCAGCACCAGCATCTCCTACTTATACTTTGAGTAAGTTGATTCCAGCACCTACAATAACACGAACTACTTACAACATCTCGCCATATATCAAAGAGTATTTATCACACGTAGAGTTTCAGAATAACTATAACGTAGGCAACCAAGCGTTAACTACTACTGAGTGGTGTAATGTATCTGTGAAGAGATATAAGAAAATAAGCACATCCTTTGTTCAAGTAGGAACTACCACTACCTACAAAGCGTTTGATGGGTATACGCTCTACACGGAAGGATATAACGAAGACTTAGGAGATATTTTATTAGCTGCGAAAACGTACTATTATCTATATGATTCCGCTGCGGTTTTAGCTACCGACACTTTAAAGAGGGCTGGGAGCATAACTTGGAATGCAACAGCTGGTTATAAGGTTAAATACACGGAGTTAGTTACAGGCACTACAAACACGGCAACTATTCCGTCAAGTGGTGTTGTAACTTCGTATAGAGTACACCCTAACTACTACGACAACGGATGTTTAACGCAGATTACAGACGCATCTAACAACGTACTTTGGGAAGCTACATTTAAACCTAAGACAGAATGCCAATATAAGCCTATCTGCTGCGACTTTATTAATCGTTATGGTGCTTGGCAAAGAGAATACTTTTTTAAGGCTTCTAAGCGCAATATAAACGTAGAAAACACGGAGTACAATTTGCTTCAGTCTAACTTGGTTAATTACGATGTATTAGAAGGTCAACGTAAAACATTCAATACTAACTATACTGAGGTTATTACTGTAAACACGGATTGGGTAAGCGAAGACTTTTCTAATAACTTACAAGAGTTAATGACGAGTGAGCGGATTCTTTTAGATAACAGACCTGTGAAGATAAACACGAAAGCTACTGAGTTATTCAAACAGATCAATACTAAGATGATTAATTACACTTTAGAATTCCAATACGCAACTGATATAATCAATAACGTAGTATAATGCGAAAGGTACAAGTATATATAGAAGGTCAAAGGTTAGAACTATTCGAAGACGAACAGATACAAATTACTTCAAGCGTTCAGAACGTTCAGGATATAGCTAAAGTATTTACGGACTTCTCGCAAAGTTTTACCGTACCCGCTTCCGAACATAACAACCAAATCTTCCAGCATTTCTACGAAAATGCTGTTGATGCTACTGTAGACCATCAGTTAAGAAGGAACGCAAAGATAGAGATAGACTTAGTCACTTTCAGAACGGGTAAGATTCAGTTAGAAAAGGCAAACTTAAAAAAGGGTAGAGCAGAAAGTTACACTATTACATTCTATGGTGACATTAGAACGCTTCAAGATTATTTTGGAGAGGATAAATTGAATACATTAGATATGTCTCCATATACGCATCCATATAATGGAACACAAGTTTTAACACGAATAAACTCAAGTTCAGACTATGATGTAAGATATCCTTTAATTAGTTCAGAGAGATTATGGAGTTACGGAGATAACACAAGTACAGATATATCTCAAAATTCACGTCACATACATTATTCTGAATTATTTCCAGCTATTAGAATAGCGCGAATATTTGATGCAATAGAAACAAAATATGGAATAGATTTTCAAGGTTTATTTTTAACTAATAAAAGATTTACAAATTGTTATTTATGGCTAAAGAATAAAGATAGCTATGAATTTATAACAGATAGTAAAGAATTAGATTTTTTAGTAGTCTCTGGAGATACGTCGTTAACACCATTGTTTGATGTAAACACGAATTCTATTAATTTAAATTATACACAATTTCCTGTTCCAAGTGAAATGAGAATACGTGTAACAGCGTCTCGTTCAACTTTATTAAACAATACTATTTACATTGATGTATATAAAAATGGTTCTTTAATTAGTACAGTATCTAACCCTAGTACAAGCCAATGGTGGGCTGTATGGGATGTAATTGTGCCACACGTTCCTGGTACAAATGATGTTTATACTTTTAAAAATAGGGCTAATGAACCTTGTATAATTGTATCTACAGTTGAGTTAAGACTTTTAATATCTGGTGCAGAAATAGCAATAGCATCTTCAACTGTAGCGAATAACACATTTACATCTGATTTAGATATTATAGATAATATGCCCGATATGAAGATTGGAGACTTTGTCTCAGGTGTATTAAAACAATTTAATTTAACTTGTGTGCCTACTAATCCGACTACATTTAAAATAGAGCCATTAGAAAATTGGTATGCTCAAGGAAGATTAATAGATATAACTAAACATATTGATGTAGATAGCATAGATATAGAACGAGTTAAGCTATATAAAAAGATAGATTTTAAGCATCAAAAGGGGGAAACTATTCTAAGTAGAGAATTTGGAGATGCTAATTTTCGTGAATATGGAGATTTGCAGCAAGTATATGACTACGACGGAACAGATTATACTATCGAACTACCTTTTGAAAACATCTTACATACCAAATTTACAAACACGGATTTACAAGTTGGTTATTCATTAGATAAAACTTTTGCTTCTATTATTCCACAGCCTGTGCTATTATATATGAATGAACAAAAAACGTGTTCGTTTTATTTCAATAATGGAACAGCAACAAACCAAGTTACATCATATATGCCATTTGGTCAAGATTTAGTATATAATGGTTCAGATTATACTTTAAATTTTGGGTGGGATAATAGTTCCTTTCATTTAACACCTATTCAAAATAATATTTTTATTACTTACTATTATAATTATTTAGCGAATTTATATAGCAAAAAGCAACGTTTAACCTATTGTAAAGGCTTATTCCCTACTCCAATACTTACGAGTCTAAAAATGAATGATCGCTTAATCATTCGTGACAAAAGATATATTATTAATGAGATAAAAACGAATCTAAATACTGGTGATGTAGATTTAGTTTTATTGCACGATTTTAGATCTTTAAGACCATTAAGTTTAGGCAAAGCAGGTAAAGGAATAGGGTCAGTATTAACACCAATTTCTTTAGGAAATGGAGTTACACAAATTGACTTAGATATGGGTTCAACTGGAATTACAGCCAGCGCATTATCCATTACAACAGATACGGACATTACTTTCACTTTTCCATCTACTACACCAAGCTATACAATCATTGCTGAAAACTCAGACGATTTAATTACTGAAGAAAGTATTGAGTATTTCCGTTCAGAAGAATATGATACAATTGTCTATCAAATTGATATGACTACGACATATGACAATGGAACTATTGAAACTGAAACAATGACTTTAACACAAGAAGTATGATAAAACACATATTAGACATCCTAAAACTCGATGATTTCTACGGAAAGTCGGACTACATAGATATAGCTAAAGGAAGATACGAAATACCTAAGAGTATTAAGGGAGCATACAAACAGGGCAAACGTAAGTTAAAAGAAAAAGACTATAAGTAATGGCTGAAAAGAAAGTAATAGAACTCGAAATAAAAACGGATTCTGTAGGCAATTTAAAATCTGAATTAAGAAAGGCACAAGCTGAAGTAGCTGCATTATCTGAAAAGTTCGGTGCCACATCTCAGGAAGCCGTAAACGCTGCCAAGAAAGCCGCTGAATTAAAAGATGCTATTGGAGATGCTAAAGCGTTGACAGATGCGTTCAACCCTGACGCTAAGTTTAATGCTTTATCTGCTTCTATTGGTGGTGTGTTAAATGGCTTTCAGGCTTTTGAAGGGGCATTAGGTCTTATCGGTGTAGAATCTGAAGGAGTACAAAAAGCATTACTTCAGGTACAAAGTGCTATGGCTTTATCTCAAGGTGTACAAGGCTTGATGGAAGCTAAAGACTCCTTTGTTCAATTAAAAGCCGTTATAGGTCAAACTGCATTAGGACAAAAAGCATTAGCTATAGGAACGAACATTGCTTCTGTAGCTATGAAAGCATTTAACGTAGTTCTAAAAGCCAATCCTATTGGACTTGTTATTACTGCTATTACAGCTTTGGTAGGTGCTATTGCTTTCTTCACAAGAGAAACTGGAAACGCGAAAGAAGCAGCAGAACAATATACACAAGCATTAGAGAATCAAAGACGAGCAATAGACGATAATTTCAATGCTTTAGAAAAACGTCAGAAAGAGCGTATTGATTTAATGAAAGCGCAAGGCGCAACAGAACAACAAATCTTTGAACAAGAACTTAAAAACACGCTTAAATTAGCTGAAGCTAAAGCACAGGCACACGTTAAAGAAAAGTATAGCTATCAGAATTTACGTAGACTATACAAGCAGTTAATGGATCAGGGCAACGAAGAAGAAGCTGCTGGAGTACGTGAGCAATTAAAAACATCTCGTGAAAGATACTTAGAACTTCAAAAACAATCTAAAGACTATTACCATCAAATATCTCAAGACAATAAAATCTTTAATGCTGAGAACGTACAAAAAAATAAAGAAAATGCAGAGAAAGTACGTGAGAATGCTATAGAAGTTCAGAAGCAACAAGCAGAAGATAGAAAAGCAGCTAACGAAAAACGAAAGCAAGAAGAAGAGCAAAGATTAAAAGAAGAAAGAGAGCGTTTAGAAAAGCAAAAGGAATTCATCTTAACCGAAGATATAGAGGAAGCATTAAGACAACAACTTGTAGACTCTGAAGCAGCAAAAGACGAAATACGTCAAGAAGCAATAGCTAAACAAGAGGAAGAAGAATTAATGCTAATGCAGTTTAAAGGTGATCTATACAAACAAGACGTAGACAACTTTGACGAAGCTGAAGCAAAGAAAAAACAACTCAGAGAAGACAATTTAAAGAGTGGTGTTCAACAAGCTAAGTTAGCTTTGGATTTAATTGCATCTATAGCAGAATCAAATGCTGGTGAAGACGAATCAAGACAGAAGAAAGCCTTTCAATTAAGAAAAGCAGCTAACATAGCGAGTGCTACTATTGACGGATATAAAGCAGTTTTGTCTACTTATGCAGATACTCCAGGTGGTCCTGTAATTAAAGGTGTGGCCGCTGCCATTGCTGGGGCATTTGCTTTGCTTCAAATATCTAACATTGCCAAGTCTGATTTTAAATCTTCAGCTACTTCTTCTACGTCATCTTCTCCAAGTGGTGGAAGTTCAGCTGCTGGTACATCTTCTGTAATCACACCTAACTTCAACATAGTAGGAAACGCACAAGCTACAAACCCATTAGCTGGATTAGGCAACCAACCTATACAAGCCTATGTAGTGAGTGGTGAGGTTACGACAGCACAGAACTTAGATAGGAATAGAATTAATTACGCAACGTTCGGGTAGTATTAAAGTTATTAGGATATGAAAATTATAGAATTGGTTATAGACGAGAAAGATGAGATGAGCGGTATAGATGCCGTTAGCGTAGTTCATTCTCCAGCGATAGAGGAAAACTTTATAGCATTAGGAAAACACGAAGTAGAACTTAAAAAGATAGACGAAGAAAAACGTATCTTAATGGGTGCTGCTTTAATTCCTAATAAACAAATCTACCGAGTAAACGAAAAGAAAGAAGAGTATTACATTTTCTTTAGTGAGCAAACGGTTAAGAAGGCTTCTGAGTTATTCCTTATGCGTTCAAATCAAAATAACGCTACCTACGAACACAAAGACAAGTTAGAAGGTCTAAGCGTAGTAGAAAGTTGGATCATTGACGATGAGAAATCGGATAAAAGCAGATTATATGGTTTTGATTTGCCAGTAGGAACGTGGATGATTTCTATGAAGGTGAATAACGATGAGGTGTGGAAAGACGTAAAAGAAGGTAAGGTTAAAGGCTTTTCAATAGAAGGTTACTTCGCAGACAAATACGAAATGAGCCTTAAAGATACGATTAGTGATCCACAAACAGAAGACGAACTTATTGAAAAAATAAAAGAGATTATCCGCAATGGCGAAGCAAACTAACGTCACTAACTTTCTTAAAAAGCCAAAGGTTAAAAGACCTAATGTTCACGCAAAGACGAAAGCGAGTAAATTGAAGTCAAGTAAAAATTACAAGAAACTTTATACAGGACAAGGATAAATGGAAATTCCATATTTCATAAGATATAAAGATTTTACCACTATTGATCCAGCGGACTTACTTTATTTAGACGATGTAAATAGTGATGTAATAAAGCGAGTTAGCGTACAGGACTTTGCAGATGGATTAGCACCAATTATTGAGCCATCTCTAACAAAAGACAGAGGTTCGTTTTATGACACTACTACGCAAACTTGTACAAGTGGTGGTATTGAAGCTATGAGATTTAACTCTGTGGATTCTGACGCAACAAGTGGTGTAAGTATAGCAAATAACGGAAGCGGACATCCTACACGTATTACTGTCTCTAAGACGGGAGTATATAATGTAATGTTTTCTGCTCAGCTACAAAGAACAACGGGCGGTGCGAGTAAGCAAGTAATTATATGGATGCGAAAAAACGGAACCGATGTAGCATATACGGCAACTCACTTAGCAGTACAAGCGAATGCTATTTATTTAGTAGCAGCGTGGAACTTTTTCATAAAGCTAACCGCTGGTCAATATTGCGAGTTAATGTGGACACAAGACGATGCAATAGATTTAAGATACGATCCAGCTAATACAACGGTTCCTTATCCTGCTACACCAAGTATAATTTTAACAGTAAACGAAGTATAACGACTAATATATTAATCATTAAGCACTAAAAAGACGGATAATGACTAATATATTATACAAACTAATAGATATGGCAAAAAAACAAAAAACATTAAGTAACACATCTCCCAAAGGTGGTAGACGTGGATGTCTATGCGATGACGGAACGTATAAGGCAGAATGCTGCGATGGAACACTACAAGCACAAGGAGTAGGAAGCATCGTTAACCAAGAAACATCTACCGTAGTAAACACGAATGCACCGAGAACTATTGTAACTACTAACGGGTAAAAATACAACAGACAAAACACGAATAAGTTAAATAGAAAAGTAATAGTATTATGAGCAACATTAATAACATTCTATCAAAGATTGAAAAAGCTAATAAAATTGAAGAGGTTAAATTAGCTAATCATAGAGTTGAATTAGGACTGAGAGATGACATTATTGCAGGATTTCAGAAATATTTAGGTCAAAGAGATGCTGCTAAAAAAGCAATTAGCAAGGCTGAAAATGTGGTTATTGATGCCTATAATAATTACGCTGCATTAGCTGGAGCCGCAAATGCTACACTTGGTGATTTAAATACATTGAAAGCAAAAGCAAAAGAATTAGGAATTGATTTAGATCCTGATATGACAGGCATTGAAAAAAAGATGAAAGACGAATTAAAAGTTCTTAAACCAAACGCAGCAACTATTCAAAACACAGCAAAAGGATTAGCTGATATTAGAGTTTCTATTAAATAAATAATAATGAAAACAAACGTAATAAACCAAATTAAACAACTTCTTGGAATGGAAGTAAAACTTGAGCAAATGAAACTTGCTGATGGAGTAACTGTAATCGAAGCGGATTCTTTTGATCCTGAGATGGCAGTAGTAATCGTGACAGAAGACGAACAAAAAATTCCTTTGCCTGTAGGTGAATATGAATTAGAAGACGGTCGTATTCTTGTTGTAGCAGTAGAAGGTATCATTGCTGAAGTTAAAGAAGCACCAGCACAAGAAGAAGAAGCACCAATGGAACAACCTGAAGCGGAAGTGCCTGTTGAAGCGGAAGCTGAAGTAGAGGTATCTACTCCTAAGAAGACTGTTGAATCTATCATTAAAGAAACGTTCTTCTCTGAGATGGAAGCATTGAAACTTGAGAACGAAGAGTTGAAAGCTAAATTGGAAACGTTTTCTAAAGTTGAGCCTACTACAGAAGTTACTACTGAAGAAGCTACTGAAAAAGTTGAACTCGAAGAAGTAAAACCTATTTCTTTCAACCCTGAAAAAACTAATCCTACGGAGTTCTTTAAACTTGCTTCTAAGAAGCCAAGAACTACTATGGATGTAATCCTTGAAAAACTTAATAAATAATATTAATAACTTAAAAATCAATTAATTATGGATACGACTGTTTCGATTAGCACAACGTATGCGGGAGAATTTGCAGGTAAATATATCGCTGCTGCTCTCCTTTCTGCTCCAACTTTAGAGCAAGGTGGACTTACTATCCATCCAAATGTAAAGTACAAACAAGTTATCCAAAAGGTAGCAACTGACGGAATCGTTAAAGACGCTACTTGTGACTTTGATGCTACTTCTACAGTAACACTTACTGAGAAAGTTCTTCAACCTGAAGAGTTCCAAGTAAACCTACAATTGTGTAAAAAATCTTTTCATTCTACGTGGCAAGCTGCTGAGATGGGTTATGGAGCATTCGATGTTCTTCCTAAATCTTTCGCAGATTTCCTTATCGCACACGTAGCTGAGAAAGTAGCTTCTCACATCGAAGGTGTTATTTGGGAAGGTAACAACGCATCAGCTGGTGAGTTCTCAGGAATTATGCGTCAGTTGACTACAGATGCCGAACTTCCATCTGCACAAGAAATCGCTGCTGTTGGTGGTGGTGTAAATGCTGGTAACGTTATTGCTCAGTTGGGTTCTATCGTTGACGCTATCCCTACACGTTTGTATGGTGCGCCTGATCTTAAATTGTATCTTTCTTCTAACATCGTACGTGCTTATATCCGTGCTTTGGGTGGATTTGGTGCTTCAGGTCTTGGTGCTAATGGTACTAATAACCAAGGTACACAATGGTACACTAATGGTTCTTTGAGTTTCGATGGCATTCCAATCTTCCTTGCTAACGGTATGGATAACAACAAAGGTTTGGCTACTACTACTTCTAACCTACACTTTGCGACTGGTTTGATGAGTGACCTAAACCAAGTTAAAGTTTTGGATATGAGTGAATTAGACGGAAGTGAAAATTGCCGAGTAATTATGCGTTTTACAGCTGATGCTAAATATGGTTTTGCTGGAGACATCGTAACGTACGGAGTAACAAACTCAGCTAACTAATATTACTGACTTAAATTAACGAGGGTGGTGGAATATCTGCCACCCTTTTTTTAATAACTTTAAATACTAAATAAAATGTCTTGTGATATAGCAAATGGTGTAGCAGAACCGTGTAAAACCGCAGTTGGTGGATTGGATGCAATTTACCTAATTAACTACGGAGATTACGCTGCTTCAGATATTACGTACAACGCAACAGCAACAGATCAGATTGACGACGTCAATTCTGTTTCTTCTATCTACAAGTTTGAATTGAAAGGTGCAAACTCTTTCGAGCAAACTATTACTTCGAGCCGTGACAACGGAACTACTTACGTAGAGCAAACTTTGACTGTTACTCTTAAACAACAAAGCGCAGCAAAACACAAATTAGTTAAATTGTTGGCTTACGGACGTCCTCACGTTATCGTTAGAACTCGTGCTGGTCAATATTTCCTTGCTGGTCTTGAGCGTGGAATGGACTTAACAAGCGGTGTTATCTCTAATGGTACTGCAATGGGAGATTTGAACGGTTACACACTTACCTTTACGGGTATGGAAAACATCCCTGCTAACTTCTTGAACTGCTCTACTGAAGCAGGATTGGTTACAGTTATGTCTTCCGCTACTATTGTCACTTCATAGTGTTTCTTTCATAGTGTTAGATTGGGGAGGCTTCGGTCTCCCTTTTCTTTTTAAAAACAATTTGGGATAAGTGTAGTTAATATAGTATGATTATCTTACAGGAAGTAGGTACGGCACAAAGTTTTTCATTTATCCCTCGTTCGGATAGCTATAATACTTTGCAGATTACAGATGAGCAAACGGGCGTAACATCAAACGTTACTATCACGTCTTATGTTATAGGTCAGTATTACCATACGATCACAGCTACGTTTTCTTTAAAGCAGAATCATTACTACACACTAACACTAAAGCAAAACACGGACATAGTTTACAAAGACAAGGTATTTTGTACTAATCAGTCTATACCGACTTTTAGCGTAAACAACGGTCAATACATAGTGAATACGTCAAATAACGACTTTATACTTTATGAGTAATATACACGTACTTAAGCTGGCGCAATACGAACCGCCTGTAGTAGAAGAAAGTAAAAAACACGAATGGGTTACTTATGGTGAGAACAATTCTTACTATACTTTCCTTATGGAGCGTTACAAAAACTCTACTACAAACAATGCTATAATAAACAATATCTCTCGTCTAATCTACGGAAAAGGACTTAGTGCAACGGATGCTAACAAAAAGCCTAATGAGTACGCTCAGATGAAAGCTATGTGTAGTGCTGAAGACTTGCGTAAGGTGGTGTTAGACTTTGAGATGTTAGGACAAGCTGCGTTCCAAGTACATTATACTGCTGATAGAAAAAAGATACAAAAGTTATATCATATTCCGGTACATCTATTAGCACCTGAGAAGTGTAATAAAGACGGAGAGATAGAAGCGTATTACTATTCTAATAATTGGGAAGATACACGCAACTATGCACCCGAAAGAATCCCAGCTTTTGGATATGGAAGCGAGAAGGTAGAGATACTAATTGTTCAGCCTTATTCAGTAGGGATGAAGTACTTTAGTTACGTAGACTACCAAGGTGGTATACCTTACGCAGTCTTAGAGGAAGAGATTTCTAACTATTTAATCAATGAGGTTCAAAGAGGATTTTCGGGGCGTATCGTGGTCAACTTTAACAACGGAGTTCCTACTCCCGAAGAACAAGATATTATCAAATCTAAAGTTCTTAGCCAACTTTCAGGAACAGACGGACACAAGGTTATCGTAGCATTCAATAACAACGCAGAGAGCAAAACTACGGTAGATGCAATGCCCGTTAATGATGCACCTGATTTGTACAATACTTTGAGCGAAGAATGTATGCGTAAGATAATGCTATCGCATAACGTTACTTCTCCTTTGCTTTTTGGTATTGCTTCGGCAAATGGTTTTAGTTCTAACGCTGATGAGTTACAAAACTCTTTCATCCTATTTGATAACTTAGTAGTTAGACCTAAACAAGAAGTAATTTTAGACGCTATTGATAAAGTTTTAGCCTATAATGGAGTTAGCCTTAATCTATTTTTTAGAACTCTTAAACCACTTGAATTTAATGATCTTGAGAACGCACAGACGCAAGAACAAGTAATTGAACAGACGGGTACAGAATTAAGTTCACACGATGATTTAATCTCTAATGCTCTTATAGACTTGGGTGAAGAACCTGATGAAAATTGGCTTCTAATAGACGAATTTGAAGTTGACTATGATACTGACGATAAAGAGAACGAAATACTTTCTAACGGGCTTAAATTATCTTTATTTGACAAAATAATTAACCTTGTATCTACAGGAACGGCAAGACCTAACGCAAAATCAGAGCAAGACGAAAAAATAGACGGAGTAAAGTTTATTACTCGTTATGTTTATGCTGGAGACACTACAGAGAAAAGTAGAAAGTTCTGTAAGAATATGACTACTGCCAATAAGATTTATCGTAAAGAGGACATTCAACTTATGTCTAAGCAAGTAGTAAATGAAGGATGGGGGCCGAGAGGGGCTGATACATACGATATTTGGTTATATAAAGGTGGAGGTGCTTGTCATCACAGATGGAATAAAAGAGTATACGCAAGTTTTGAAGGAGTAGGTATAGATGTTAATTCCCCTAATGCTAAAATTATAGCTGGGAAGAAAGCGGAGCAGTATGGTTATGTAGTAAAGAATCCATCTTTAGTTTCTACTCGCCCTATTGATATGCCTAACAAAGGATTTTTACCAAAAGAAAATAAATAATGGCAGAAGCATTATTAATCACGAGAGCAGATGTAGTTAAGTTTACTGCCGTAAATGGCAACGTAGACACGGATAAATTTATTCAGTTTATCAAAATTGCTCAAGACGTACATATTCAATCTATCTTAGGAACTGATCTTTTAAATAAGATTAAAGCCGACATAGTAGCAAGTACTTTAGCTAACCCATATTTAACACTTCTAACGTCTTATATTAAGCCTATGCTTATACATTGGGCTATGGTAGAGTATTTACCTTTTGCAGCTTATACAATCGCAAATAAAGGAGTGTATAAACACGAATCAGAGAACGCTGTAACGGTAGATAAAAACGAAGTAGATTTCTTAGTAGAAAAAGAACGTCAGATAGCTCAGCACTATACACAAAGATTTGTAGACTATATGGCATTTAACCAATCGTCTTTTCCTGAGTATAACTCTAATTCTAATGGGGATATGTACCCAAGAACGGATAATAACTTTTTAGGCTGGGTTCTCTAATTTACACACTATGAAAAAATACAAACCGAAAGACAACAATATAAAGAAGTTAAAGTTATACTTACAGAAAGCGGAAAAAGATGGCGAACGACATAGGATGGGGAGCAGCAGTAAGTAACTTAATTGGATGGGGTAAACCATCTGAAGAGGGGGACAACTTTATAGATGAGATTGCACTTAATCTGTTGGAGACTGAAGCAGACGATTTCTTAGTTACCGAAGCACCTACAAGTGCAGACAATGGATGGGGTGAAGCATACGATTATTCATATTGGGGAGATACAATTCCTGAAAGATAAAATATAAAAAATGGCAGAGAAAAAAATTAGTCAGTTAACAGCGAAAGGTGCAGCAATAGCAGCTACGGATTTGCTTGTAATTTCAGAAGATGCGGGTGGTGGTTCATATACAACTAAAAGTGTAACTGGTGCAAACATTTTAAGCCCTCGTGTTCAATCTGTGACAAGTTCAGCTACAGTAACTGCTACATCCGCAAATGACTTAGTAAAGGTTACGGCACAAGCTGCTGGACTTACTTTGGCTAATCCTACGGGAACTTTTGTAGAAGGTCAAGCATTGATTTTTAGAATCAAAGATAATGGTACTGCACGTTCTATTGGGTTTGGTACTAAGTTTAGGGCTATCGGAGTTACTCTACCTACTACTACAACTATTAGTAAGACTACATATGTAGGATGTATTTACAATTCTACAGACGATAAATTTGATGTTATTGCATCTTTAACTGAAGCGTAATGTACTACGGACTATTAGGATTAGCTGCTAAAGTTTCAGGCGGTGGTTACGGCACATTAACAACTGCCTGGATAGCAGCCACAGGAGAAACTGATTTGACTATCATCGGTGCATTAAATACACTTGAGAGTGACCTGACTACCTATGGACTAACTTCTAAAATGAAGGCTTTGTATCCGTTTGTGGGTGGGACAAGTACCAAGCATTCATATAATTTTATCAATACTTCTCTTTATCAAATAACTTGGAATGGAGGATGGACTCACTCAAGTACGGGAGCATTACCAAATGGAACTAATGCCTACGGTAATACTGGTTTTAAACAAGTATCTAATTTTACAAGTACATCTACTGCATCAATAGGTACTTATTTACGTACTGATTCTTCTGTTCAGGGTGCAGATATGGGTGCTGGAAATACAAATAACGCATCTGAGGGAATACTGATCTATAGTTCTTTTCTTGGTACTACATATTATGGATGTGCATTGGGTTCATCTTTAATTGGTAGCGGAGACAGCAATTCTGATTCAAGAGGTTTTTATACTGTAGTAAGAGATAGCGGTGTTCAACGACAACATAAAAGAGGTAATGTAACTATTAATACTTCAGAAACAGAAGCGGTAGGTACAATTTCAGACGTAAACATTTATGTTGGTGCAGGTAATTCAACAAATCCAGGACCATCAAATGTATATTCTGATAGAGAAACTGCATTTGCTTTTATTGGAGATACATTGACACAAACTGAAATAGACAACTTCTATACAGCAGTACAGACATTCCAAACAACATTAAGCAGAAACGTATAATATGAAACTAATAGACATAACACAAGCAGAATATCCTAACTATGTAGGACTTTTGACAATCGCACAGAAAGACGAACTTGTAGGACAATGGTTCGCACCTGACAGCTACTTCAATCCTATTCAAGATGCGGATGACAACTGGATCATTTCAACAGAAGAGATGAGCCAATGCGTGAATCCTGATGTGATGTGGGTTAAGGACTTGGAATTGATAGCATATAAGCCGAAGCCATCTCCTCCGTTTCCTCCATTGAATTAACTTAATACAAGGGCAGTTTAAAGACTGCCTTTTTTGCTATGAGACTTTTATTTATTTTGATTAGTTTTTCGTCTTTTTCTCAGACACTATTAAAATACGATAACATAGAGTCTTGGACTTGGGCGGGTGCTTGGTGGAATATAACACCAGCGAGTTATTATACAAACGCATCCACAAGCGGTACTACTTCAGCAGCCATCTTAGGTGCGGGTAACGGGACTTCAGCAACAGAACAAAATTGGTATTCATTACCTAATGTAACGGGCTTAAATCCATTGTATCAATACGAGTTTAGATTTCGTTTAGGATCGTACACTTTCAGTAATGCAACTGCCACAACAAGGGGAGTAGATGTAGCTGATTTAATCGAAGTGCAAGTAAGTAGAGATAACGAACTAACATATACATCAGAATTACGTATAACGGGCTTTAATAACTCTACGTGGGCTTATCAGTCAGCAACTATAAACCACACAGCAGACGGAGTATATAATAGTTCTACGGATGTTTATGCAAGTGTAAGCGGAAATAATAACGGATTAAGTACGGGATATTCTACAATTAAACTAAAGATTAGCGGAATAACTCAAATAGCGGTAGACATCTTAGCCCGTGTTAATTCAGCTGGTGAAGAATGGTGGGTAGATAACATTGAACTTTGGCAAATCACGAATCCCTTACCTATAGAGTTTGTTTCTTTTAAAGGAAACTTAGATAGTCTATGGTGGGAAAGCGCATCTGAATTTAATAACGATTACTATACTATAAGCCATAGTTTAGATGGATATACCTTTGAAGATGTAGAATATGTAAACGGATTTGTTTACTCTATAGAGCCTAAACGCTATGCTATTCAGAACACGGAAGGGAAAGGCTATTTTAAACTATCACAAACGGATAAAGATGGTACTAAAACTGAGTTAGATATCATTTTTATTCAAGAACAAAAACAACGAATCTTATTAAAAGTAGTTAATATGTTAGGGCAACAAGTAGAAACGCTTACAGAAGGGCAAGTGTATTTACTTATTTACTCAGACGGAACTATTCAAAAGATAATTAAATGACACCTCAGATAGTCGCAGATTATACAAAAAAGCACGGCACATCTTTCCTTTTGATTTGTGCTATATTTTGGCTTAATAACCGTCTTTCTAACGTAGAAGCTAAATTATATGACTGCTTAGAAGATAGCGCACAGATGAAAGCTACACCGGTACATAAGCCAAGTCTACACAAATACGAACCTATCTACGCAATTTTACCAAAAGAAGAAAAATATGGAAAGTCTAAGAGACAGATGGAAGGCTAAAACTCCTGAGTTTTGGAAGAAAGTTCAACGAGTAGGAGTAATAGCTGGAGTTATTGGGGCTACTTTACTTGCTGCACCGGTAGCATTACCCGCTTCGATCATTACAGGAGCAGGGTATTTAGTAGCGGTAGGTGGTGTAACAGCTACACTTAGCCAACTAACCAAAGAGTAATCTATGAATTTATCAAAACACGTAACTCTAGCAGAGTTTGAAAGAAGCGAAACTGCAATTAATAGAGGTATTAACAACTCTATGAATGAATGGGAAATTGAAAGAGCCAAGTTAGTATGTGAGAATTGCTTTGAGCCTATACGTACTAAAGTAGGTGCGCCTATACGTATTAACTCAGGTTTTAGAAGTGGTGCTTTAAACAGGGCAATAGCCAACGCTTCAACTACATCTCAGCATAGTTTAGGCGAAGCAATAGACTTAGATTTACACGATAGAAACTTGTTTGAGTGGATTATTGATAACGTAGAGTTCGATCAATTAATTTTTGAAGGTGGAACTACTGATAAAGCAGATTGGTTTCATATCTCTTATAGAAAAGGAAGACTTAGAAAACAAGTACTTCGAATGGTGAAGAAGGGTGGAAAGACTACCTACATACCTTACGTAAGAAAATAACGCCGAGTAACCCCTCGGCTTTTTCATTTAAACTATGACAAGGAAAAGACTCTTCTTCGATATTGAAGTAAGCCCAAATGTCGTTTTAAGCTGGAGAACTGGATATAATCTAACTATAACTCCATTTGACATTATTCAGGAACGTGCTATTATTTGCATCTGTTGGAAGTGGGAAGGAAAAGACGAAGTACATTCCTTAACTTGGGATAAAAAGCAAAATGATAAAGCAATGCTAAAAACCTTTTTAAAAGAGGTAAATAAAGCAGATGAACTTATCGGGCATAACTCAGATAGATTTGATGTCAAATGGCTGCGCACAAGATGCGTTTACCATAGCGTTGATATGTTCCCTACCTATCAAACGTTAGACACGCTTAAAATGGCTAAAAGTGGCTTTATTTTTAATTCTAATAAGTTAGACTATATTGCCCAATATTTAGGAGTAGGTAAAAAGTTAGAAACGGGTGGGCTTGATCTATGGAAAAAAGTGTGTTTAGAGAAAGACGAAACTGCCTTAGAACATATGGTGGAGTATTGTAAACAAGACGTAGTAATCTTAGAAAAGGTATTTGATAAGCTAAGACCATATTCAAAGCATAAACTAAACTACGCTATGTTAAGAGGTGGGGATAAGTTCGAGTGTCCTAATTGCGGTACGTACAATGTTAAGTTATCTAAGACGTACACAACGAGTGCCGGAGTAATGCGTCATTCTTTCGTATGTAAGGAAGGATGTCGAAGCGCATATACTGTTAGTAACAAAACTTATCAGGATTGGCTTAAACATCTTATCTTAGTCAAGAATATAAAATAGTTTTTGTTTCTTTTAGGTGTTTAGAGGGTGGCTTTGGCTGCCCTTTTTTATTAAATAGTATTTACATAAAAGCCTTTATTTGTAAAGAGTATTTGCTATTAACAATCAAATGTTAATTAAATAATTGTTTAAAAGTAATTGCTTATTAACAAATAGTGCTTATATTTGTCAAAACAATTAAAAGAAACACTATGAAAAAACAACTGAAAGAAGCCCGTATGCTTCACCTGAGAGCAGACCAGCTTTTAGAACTTTGCGAAGAAGCGCAAAAGAAAGTAGAATCAATGTGCAGATGGAATGTAGAGGTAGCAATCCCGAACGGATTTGAAACTCATTCTGACGAGGATATTGAATTTCAAGAACGAGTAGTAGAACGTATATGGAGAAGCTACCGAGTATTAGTAAACAATATCAACGAAAACACGCTATGAAAGAAGATTTAATTAAATACGTTGAACAATTAGAAATTGAACGACAAGAGAACGCTGAAGTATATTCAAAAGAAACGTTAAACAGATTAGAGAATTTAATTAAGGAGTATCACAAACTAATATTATCGCTATGAAAACACGTAACCCATTTAAGAAAGCAGTACAGGTATTAAACCAACACTTAAAAGCTACGACATTAGAGAACGAGTTTATCCCTAACAACGGAGTAAGACACGGAGACTTAAAACGCTACTGGGATAATTACAATGCAGCATTAGTTAACCGAATCTCAGAGATCAGAAGTTATGAAAAGCTATAAGATAACATACAGAGTAAAAGTTAAAGATTGGGAGACACGTTATTTAATAGTTCGTGCTTACACACATTCAGAAGCTAAAGAACGCTTTACACTTTGGAAAGGATTAATAACAGATATAAACGAGATATGAAAACGGCAATACAAGAACTAATACATTTTATTGAAAACGATAGGATGCAATCTATATACACAAAAGAACAGATATTAGAATTACTCAATTTTAAATTAGAAAAAGAGAAGGAGCAGATAGTTAATGCTTTTGAAATCGGATATGATAATGGTGCTTGTGTGCAAGAAGGCAATGCTATTTATCACGGAAGCAATTACTACAACGAAACCTTTAAATCAGAGTAAGATGAAACAGACAGCAGTAGAATGGCTTATAGATCAAGTTAATACAGCTAAATGGAAATTTGCTGATAAAACAGATAGAGAAGCTATTATTCAACAAGCCAAAGAAATGGAAGAAGAGCAGATAATAGAGTCCTACTCAAGCGGATATACAGACTCTTCAAATAAATACAGATTTAATAGAGATTATTATAATACAAAATACACCTTAAAACAAGAGTAAAATGAGTTACGAACTAAACACGATCAGAAACACAAAAAAAACATTCGGTAAAAACAAACGATTTCTATTTGAGGATTTCTTAATAGCTTGTCCTTTCTCTATTGAGTATTTAAGACAGAAGAACCGTAAACAAGAAGTGATGCAATGGAGACAGATAGGAATGAGTTGGTACGCTATGGAATATAACTCTCTTACTGAAGCTGGTTCTTTCTTTAGACATAATCATTCAACCGTAGTTCATTCTTTAAAGTGTGTACAGGATAGAAAGTGGAATCCGTCTTTAGATGAAAAAGTAAACAAAATTGTTGACCTAATAGAACAAGAGATAGAGTACAACGACGAAATAGGAATACGTGAAATTAATTCACTTATGCACCTTGAAAAATTAATTAGAACTAAACTTGCTTTCGTTGAAAAGTAGTATATTTGTAAACAATAAATAATTAAACACTATGAAACATTTATTTAAAGCGTTGGCTGAATTCCAACAAGAAGTACCTGTA
>Ga0181352_1000157_pt1 | contig 32158 bp, 53 predicted proteins | sample Fa13VDMLBSN_FD_130103 | JGI IMG/M metagenome (GOLD analysis project Ga0181352, IMG submission 130103) | Freshwater viral communities from Lake Michigan, USA - Fa13.VD.MLB.S.N | ecosystem: Environmental > Aquatic > Freshwater > Lake | place: USA: Michigan | collected 2013-09-23 | reverse complement strand
CCTTCGTATCTATATTTATCCGGAACAAAACCTATTGGTATTATTAAACATTCAGAGTAAACTCCACGAAGTTTTACGGTTCTTACTCTTTGTCCTTTTCTTAAATAATTTGTAACACCTAATCCATCAGAAAGTTTCTTTGGTATTACAGCGTCAGTAGTAGAAACAACAACCTTATCACCAACCTGGTATTCTCCTTTTTTGGTTATTGCTTGCCATCCATTAACTAACACTAATTCTATATTGTCAGCTCCAGGTATTTCAACCACAGATCCTATTATTCCTACATACGCAACACTATTTTGATTTTCCATTTTTATATACTTTCAAATTCTTCTTTTACTAATTCTATTTCTCCTTTTAATCTTTCAAGTTCTTTAGAAATCATTTCTTTAATTGCTTCTTTGTTATAAAGAATAACTTCATCTTTTAATCCGGATCCCCCTCCTGTTGAGTATGTGATTGTTGCACCCAAAAAACAAGATTTAAATGCTCTTTCTAATTTGTACTTCTGGTTCTCCAACCTATCAAGTTGTTCTTTAACTTTTTTTGCTTTTTCAAACGCTTCAAATTCCATCAGTCATTCATTTTTAAACTAGGTGTTAATAATAAAGCCCAAAGACAATGTCCGCTTTGAGTAAAGTAAATCGCGGTCCCTATTAACCCAAAGAAACCCAAATAAATCAAACTAATTCCTAAATATTTCATATCACAAAGGTATAAATTATTTTTCAATTATTCAACGTCGTCCTCAAAATAATTTTTCTTCATAGACCTTGGTTCCGTGAAGTCCCACGTTTTACTTTCAAACTCTTTAGTAAATTCCTCAACCTCTTCTTTGGTCCAAATAGGAGCAAACATAGGTCGGTATCTTAAAGGTTTATCTTTACATTCTTCCCACTCATTAACTCTTTTGGTTACATCTTCAACAAAGTTTTTTTCTTTATTGTATTTAACCCAGTCACGGTAATCATCCTCAGATTTAATATACATAACATCACCGTAATTATAAAACTCCATTTCAGGAAATTCTAAATTTGGATTGTTAGTATAAACATCAACAATACCATTGTCACCGTAATATGAATCACAAAGTTCTCTTAAAGAATATAAACTACTTGGTCTTTCTTCCCAAACACTACCAAACTGACGAACAGAACAGATATACAAATATCCATCTTCGTATGACTGTATTTTATTCTCAATTTCATTTCTTAATGAAATAAGTTCGTCCATTGTTAGTTTATCTAAGTTCATAGGATTATGTATGTTGATGAAGCATTATGTACCATTCTAATTTTTTCAATAATTTCTTCTGGTGTTTCTTTAACACTAAAACCATCATTATGTGTTTTAACACCAACTGTAGTAAATTTTTCCATTTCAAAACCACTACCCTTACAATTCATTTTGGATTTTTCACCTTCGTAAAAATGTCCAATTTCATTTATGTTAATATAGATTGGATTATTGTCACGAGATGATGTTAATTTAATTAGTTTCATATTACTTCTGTTTTTGTTCCACAATTTCAATTAGTTTTTCAAGTGTTGTGTCTCCTTCAAAAATTTGATTTTCCAAATTATAAGCATACCACCCATTTTCACCTAAACAAACTTTAAATTCACCGTCTATTTGGGGTATTAACCACATAAATGCTTGTTGCCAAGTTGGTGCCGATGTAAAATGTTTAGGAATTTCAGAGTTCTTACAAGTAGCAAAACCTGTTCTAATATACTCGTCTCTATCATCAACACCACAAGGTTTTTCCTCAAAGTTCTCTACTTGATAAAAAGCAAAACAAGACCCATTATACCCAAGTTTTTTCATCCTTAAAGCAAATGAGTATATAACAAATTCTTTTTCCATTTTACAAAGATAAATGTTTTTTTGCGTTTTCCAAAAATGATTCAATATTTTTTTTACCAACAGGATTTGCTGAATGAACAATATATTCCGGTAATGGTTGGTTTTCATCCGCACAATATTCAACAAGAAATTTAGCACAGTCAAGTCCAGTTTTTTCTTTGATGTTGTCGTAATCCAAAACTCCTTTGGTTGCAACATTTCTAAAATATTCATCCATTGCAGTATCACCAAGGTCGTGATCAAATGATACAAACTCAGGAGCACCATTCACTTCTAAGTATTGTACGAACTCGTCATAGTTTCTTACAACATCCCAATCATTCTCCCAATAAAACTTATTATGTTTATCAGGAACCAATCCTATTGCGTCCTTTGGTGAACGTACATCATCTAAAAAAAGTTTACAATTCTTCATAAAATCCATTTTCTTCGTCATCTTTCATCATTTGAATCAACCTAGCTTCTCTTGAATACTTTCGTATAAGTTTGAAGATTTCCTCAATATCTGTAAATTCAGATACCGGACTATCGTTTCTTCCTGGAAGGAATATCAAAGTAAATCCGTGGTTTGCCTCAAACTTTTCGGTAACTCTAATTCCACAGATTTCATCAATATAAACCCAAGGAAAGTTTCCCGATAGTTTCACATCAATACCAATTTTTTTCAATCTCTCAACAAACCTTGTGATTTTATCGCCAGTTAGTTTTGTTGCACTTTCAGTTTCCATATAAGTTCCAAATTTAGTTTCTTTTTTAATCATACTAGAATTTTTCCATTCTCTCCAAACATCAAAGTCTTTAAGTTTTTCTAAAAACTCATCATCCATTTTTTTTGCTTGTTCAAATAATTCATCAAACTTATCCCAATTTAAGTTAAGAAATGTGGTATCACTATCCTTTTCAAATTGTTCTTTTAACCATTCTAATGTTGTCTGTTTTACTTCCATAATTTTTTATTTTAATAATTCCAAAAATATTATCACAATAATAGAACCTAACAAATATCCAAGTCCCGAAAATAGTGCTAAAGTTAATCTTTCTTTCCAAGTTTTTGATTCAACCATAAATCCAACAAACGGTAATGATAAAAATGGTCCGATGAACGCAAAAAACATCATACCAGGATAGTGTTTATCTGCAACTACTGTTATATAAAAGGTACTACCAATCTCTAATATAAGAGCCGAAAAGAATACAATCAAATATTTTTTAAACATTAACATTACTTTTTATAGACCCATAACATTCAAACTTTGTATTTGTAACATTCCACAAATCTTTTTTTCCTTCCGTCATATGACAATTGTGTTTCTTACCGGTTCTATCGGCAAAATCAACAATCATATCGTTATGACGATTACGAATAAAGTGTGGACATTCTTTACAAGGTTTTTTCATAATACTAAACCTTTACCCAACTGGATTTATTTTCAGGATTAACTTTAATTAACCCTTTTTCAAGTAAATCGTAAGCAATATAACTAGATTTATATGCGATTACTTTATCATAACCTTTTTTGTCTTTAGTTGTTAGATAGATATTATCAAATTGCCAAACAATACCTTCTTTTTCTAAGACATCTATAAATAATTGTTCCTTCTTTGTTAATTTCATAAAACAAAGATAGAAAATTATTTTAAATTAAACAAATTATTTTTTGTGATTAAACCGATTTTTGATTTAAATTAGAGATGTCATAATCTCCACCTCTTTCTTGGTTCATTAAATATATTTTATTAACATTAAGGTCTTTGACAAGTACTGTTTCTTGATCAAATTCTTTTGCAATTTCTTCTGCGAGATACATTAAACCATTTGTTGAGATTCCATTTATTTCAATACTTAATGAACTTTCATCAAAAACTTTTTCATTGTCACCAATGTATCTACCTGAAAAGAAATTACCGATTGAAAATGCTCCAATATAATCATCAACAACACTGTCTCCTAATTTTTTTTCAGTACTGTTAAAAGTATTTATAACTTTACTTAATTTTGATTTTGAAAATAATCTATTTTTTAATGATTTTATTTTTTTCATTAAAAAATTGTAAATCTTATTTTCACTAACATCAAGGCTATTAACTTCGGTTGAAAATATTATCATACCACCTCTGTAATCAGATAAACCATATTGATTTGGGTGTACAGACCTTTCATTAATTGAAAAATCTTCAATAATATTAAAATTTTCATTAATAAAATATTGATTATTACCTACTTTAAATTTTTTTGAGTTTTCAACACATTCTTTAATAAATCCGGCTTTTTGTATTTGATGTCCATTAGGTACTTTTTTTATACCATTTGGTGAAAAATATTTAATTTCACTTATTCTATATTTTTTATCATTAGAAAATTCTCTTAATACTCTTCTAACAATATTTTCTATTTTTTTATTTTTTAACATAATTTTATTTTATAAATATATTATAAAGTTAGCGAATTAAATTCAACTAAACAAATTATTTTTTGTATTTATAAGTGGTTTCTATTGGTCTTTTACCATATTTCTTTTCCATAAGTTTCTGGTGTAATTCCCAATCTAATATAGATTCGTTTGTTTGTTCCTTTTCATCCGGGATTAGTGAATAAACTTTTGATATTCTTTTAATAAGTTTTGTTGCAACGTAATTAAATCTTTCACACTCATCTTTGAAAAAGTCCATCTCTTTATTTTCATATTTTGTTACGTGATTACGATATTTGTTAAGAAGTTTTATTTTGTTTTCTGATGGTGGTTTTCCTCCAAAAAGTTGTGAAAAAGGTCCCATTTTTGAAAAAATAGTTTCTTCTTGGGATAAAATATATTTTTCAAAAAATTCCATTTTTGTGTTTGATAGATTAATATAAACTAACTCTAAAACCATTTTTATATTTTCTTCTGGTGAATTTTCTTTTGGATTTTCTCCGGCGTGTTCAAGTAAAGCAAAAACCCTATCCATTTGATCATATAGACTTTGTATCAAGTATTCAAATGAAAAATTTTGTATTCTTTTTAATTCTTTAATTACATCATCATTCATTAAAAATTCATAAAAATTTTCTCTTGTAATTCCTTTTTGAGTCATTCTTGATGCAACTTCTGTTGGTCTAACTACATTTTCTTCATTTTGAATAAAATAACTATATCTCATAAATTCATTAATAACTGGTATTCCAAAGTTTAGTCGACCTGAAGAGTAAGTTTGGTAATCCGCAGTATTACCGGCTAATCCTTTTGTTTTTTTACTTCTTCTAAATCTGTGCATTAATTCATGAGCCATTGTTGATATATGTTGTGTTTCATATTGTATAAAACTATTATATAAATCATTTGATTGCCATCCTTCTGGAACAATAAACTGAATAAATAAATCAATAGTTGATGTTTCAGCGTTAATTTGCATCATAATACCTTCTTCAAAATTAAATTCATTTCCAACACCCATTGCAGCAATTACAGCTTCAGTACCATCATATTCTTCTAGTTCTTCAACTTTAACTATTAAATTTAAATTTGTAAAATTTACATCAGAAACCCTTAAATCAATTTCAATATCTTCAAATAAGTATTCTTCTTCAGTTGAGTTAATTTCTTTTAATTTACTTTTAACAATATCATATAGTACTTTTCCTTCATCAAGAATATTTTCTGGAACACCTACGGCCTCTTTGATTAATTTTAATTGAGATTCTGTTATAATGATTTTCATAATAATAAATATAATAGAGTTGTGATTTAACCCACAACTCCTATTAAATTGTCTAAATGGTGATCTCCGGATATATCAGACCCTACCGGTCTTTTATTCATCATTTTAATGATATCATCGATATTATATGGATTCATACCATTTCCATCCATTCCAACATCCAATCTTTTTCCGTTACCAAATTTATTTTCTCTACCTAAATGAACGTGACCATGTAAATGAATTACACCTTTGTTTAAACCGTTCCAGCTTTGGAGTGGGTAATGACATAATACAAAGCTTACATCGTTAATTTTAACTTCAAGATAATGGTTAACACTTAAAAACCGATTTTGTATGTCACCTCTGTTATTTTCAATATGATGGTCGTGATTTCCTAATATAAGATGAATATTTTTACAAACCAATCTATCAAGAAATAATCCGATATTATCAAAACCCCCAAATGAAACATCACCTAACATTATTAGTGTGTCGTCTTGTCCAACATAATGATTTATACCATCAATAAGTCTTTCGTTCATTTGTTCAATAGTTTCAAAATCCCTAACCGAATCAACTGGTATTTCACCATCCTGGGTTCTCCAGTTTGTCACACCACGAACAATATTTTTATGACCGTAGTGTGTATCCGATGTTATGAATACTTTTCCAGTTGTTAATAATTTTTTAAAACTCATAATTTTATTAATAATTTCTTGTTGGTCCGTCTATATATAATGAATCATCCCCATAATTAACACGTACGTTTGGGTAATCTGTAATTCTTCTTGGTGAAGCCTTTATATCAATTGCAATTTCATTACTTGGGTCTACTACGGAATCACTAATAGATGTCCACGTACTATTATAACGATTAGTATTCATTAAACTTCTTATTCTGTCAATTATAGTTGGGCCGTCTTCCAACCCAATATTACCTTGATGAATATTAATTATATCTGAAATTGAAACTGGTTTATTTCTGGTTTCACCATAAATCAAATCAATTGTTCTTTCATTTTTTTGTAATTCTTTTCTAATTTTTAAAAAGATTTCATCCGGTATAAAATCTATAAACATTGGGCTAACTTCACTATCATTCGCGGTCCAAGCTTGGAATTTATCGTCACCATAATCTCTTGAGAAAGCGATTTTAGTATCAATTTTTTTATTAATACAATAAACTAACCTATGTGTTTTTAAATATTTTTCCCAATATCTTTCTTGTGTTGTGCACCATTTTGTATTTGATCCGTAAACTCTTGAGGCATCAAAACTTAAAGGTGTTAATATTAACCAGGTATCATCTTCGTGTATTTTCAAAATTTGTTTTTCAACTTCTTTTTGTTTTTCAATATCTTCAGCAATCTTAACTTGTTCGTTTAACTCAAGAAAATTTTTATATTTACTAATATCTTTTTCTTTTATTCTATTTGCCCTTGAATGTCTTTCAAATTCATTTAAAACTTCAATTTCATTTGACCCAAACAAAGATACACCCAAATAACCTTTAAGTTCATCTAGGTTTGGACTGTAATATTGATTATCTCTTTTAAAATTTTTAATTAAAAACTCAGTATACTTGTAAGTACCAGTTGGGTCCAATGATGTTATAATATCAATTAATGATATATTCAAATCCGGATGTTGTTCTTTTAGTTTGTCTAATCTACTCATAATTTATACTCAAAACGATTACGCATTTGTTCTATTTTATCTTCTGGAACATTATGTTCGTTAGTTCCTCCGTGTCTGTTTTCAACAATTATAGTAAAAACTTTATATCCATATTTTTTTGCTAATTCAAAGTATGGTTCCATTTCCCATTCTTGTGTAAATGTATTTGAAACTGTAATTCTATTTGTGTTTACTTGGTCTCCTTTTGTTTGCATCCAAGCTTCAGTTTGTGCTCTACAATATTCGTGAGCAAACTTAATTTTTGACCCATCAAATTTGTAATTACCTTCACTATCCATAAAATATTGATCAGCTTCGACTATAATTGAGTTTAATGTTCTGGCAAATGTTGTCTTTCCTGACCCCGGAATTCCTCTAACGATGTATAATATTTTTTCCATATAACAAAGATATAATTTTTTTTCTAATATTTCAAATATTTATTTGTATGAAAATAATATTAACTGAATCACAATATACAAAACTTATAAGTTATAATACACCAAGTGTTAATTTTTTAATAAATGAAACTGCCGGAAAAAAAATAGTTCCTTTAAGTGAAGCTTGGTATAATACATTAGGTGATATTGTTGGTATTTTTGACCCAACCGGTATTGTTGATATTGCAAATGCAATTTCTTACTGGACTCAAGGTAAAAAAACTTTTGCACTTCTTTCTTTGGTTTCTGCGGTACCTGGTGTTGATTGGGCAACAAAACCATTTGTAATTGGTAGTAAAATTGTTGCTGGGGCTTCTGAAACAAAAATATTAGGTTGGTTAGTTAGAACTCTAAATAAATGGATTGGTGTTATTTTAGACAAGATTGATAAAATGTTGTTATCCAAAATACCAATTGTTAGAAATTTTGCAAACGGAATTAGAGACTTTATAAATGGTCTGAAAAAAGATTCCGAAATGAAAGTATAAAGGAGGCCTAAGCCCCCTTCAAAATTGGGTCGACATTGAATGTCAACTCTCCACCACCTTGTTTTACTAAACAAGGAAAAATCATTGTCTTGTCATCCAGAAGTAATAGTTGGTACCATTTCCAGATCCCATTGTTATATCTGTAAATTTTAATCCATTCATAACACCCATATTTAAATTACCTTGGTATATTGTTCCACTTAAATTCCCAAACGGTGTAAAATTAAGTGTTAAATTGTAAGCTGATGCTGTAGTATAAAATGAATAAGGAGCTTCAATTCCATTATAAGTATAGGTATTTAAATCTAAAAAAACAATAGTGTCACTTAAAGGTATTAAATTTCCAAACTCACCAACTCTATATTGATTTATAACCCAAACTTGTCCTACCAAATTATAAGTTGAATCAATTGTTGTTGAATCTGTAATTATTGGTTCTGGTGGATTTGGTGGTCCAATATCTTCTTTAACACAAGATGTTAAACCTAAAAAAATTAAAAATAAAAATGTTATATATTTCATATTACTTTGTTACTAATGCTTCTATTTTACTTTTTACCTGCTCGGTTATTGAGATTTCTTTTGTTGATGTAACAATAACAGAGTCTTTTAAAATTCTTGATGGTATGTTAATCAAAAACGTGTCACCATTAAAGAATGAAAGATTCTCGTCTAACTCAATACTTGCGTGAACCATTTTCAAAAACAACTTGAACTGGATTTGATCTACAAATGTTTCATTTAAGATTTCGCCAACCTTATCATTAAATATCTTAATATTGTATCCGTGTTTATTCATACAACAAAGATATATATTTTTTCCTTATAAAACAAAAAACCCACAAAATATTTTCTAGAAATTTGTGGGTTTTAAAACTAAACCATTTTTTTATAAGAAGAAGGCGGATTTAGGTTTTTTGTAAAATATAAATATATCGATACTAACCAAAAGTCAAATCATTTTAAAATTTTTTGAATTATTTTTAATAATTGGTCATTATTTTTTTCTTTTGGTAAGGTTTCTTTGGTAAAATACTTACATTCTGTATGTTCGTGACCATCTTTTGCTTTTTTTAAGTTTGGTTTATATTCCCTATTACCATCGTGAAAAAATACATAAACCAATCCTTTTTTTGTTGACCCATCTTTTTTGTATTTATTTATAAAACCAACAAGATTTATATTGTCAGGTAATTTAATATTAGTCTCTTCTTTAAACTCCCTAAGTGCCGCATCTTTTGGTGATTCTTTACCTTCTATATGTCCAGATGGTATTGACCACATACCCGGTAGTGATTCTTCTGGTGATCTTTTACACATAAGAACTTTATTATCACTTTTTAATATAACCCCTGAATATCTTTTAAATTCTTCCATAACAATATATTTATAAATATGAATGAGATAAAAATAAATAATAATCTATTTAATGTTATTACGGTAATAACGGATAAGGACATTGAGGAAGGGATGATGGGTAAAAAATTTAATGAGAATTTCAATGGAATGTTATTTGTTATGAAACCGGGTCCACATTCTTTCTGGATGAAAAATTGTGATATCTCACTTGACATCATATTCATAAAAGATATGAAAATTTCTAAAATACATAAAAATTGTCCTCCTTGTAGAGAGGACAACTGTAAAACTTACCCTGGTGAGGGTGATTTAATATTAGAAATTGCTGGTGGTGATTGTGATAAGTACCAAATAGAAGAAGGTGAACAAGTCTATATTGAATCTTAATTTTTAATTAAAATTGTATTATCTAATAAATTTGGGTTTTCAATTAATTCATTTGGTTTAATTTTAGTCATAATTGCTTTACCACTTTTTGACTTTAAAGATAGATTATTTGTAAAACTAGAAATTTCGTTTTCAAATCTAACAATTGATGTGTAAGTACCGTTTTTTAGTTTTTCATTATAATTCACATATGTATTTTTTAAATAAACTAAAACATAATTTGGTGTTTTACGATAAAAAACATTTTTTTCATAACTAACCCAATTTTCAGTTTTTTGATTATTTTCTTGTAATGAATTTTCAAATGCGGTTTTTAATTTTTCTAAACTTTCAAAGTCACATTCAAATTTTATAATATAATCTGTGTAATTTTCAATTACTATGACATTTGAGATTCCGTCTTGTTTTGATAGTTTTTGTTTTATATTTAGAATTTTTTCTTTTATTTCCGGTAATTTAATATTTTTTTTACCGTTAACACTATCAAGGAGTAATATTGAAGATACGTTTGTTTTACTTTGACTTAAATTTATAACATATTTAAATTTTCCACTACCATCATTGTTTAGTTGTATTTCGTCTATTAACTCAACACAAGATGTTAATAAAAAAAGTAATGAAAATAAAAAAAACTTCATTATTGTTCTAGTTTACTAATATGGTGTTGTAAATACCACATAGCTTTTTTCAAATCTTCCAATTCTTTTTGTTTATCTTTTTTACCGGCTCTTGAAATGTACTTAACGGTATTTCCTAATGAAAATCCTAAGTTCCAAGCGTCAATAACTTTAATTGCTTCATAAACATTATCTTCACCTCCGTAATGAACTGGGTGATTTACTTGTTCATATGGTCTAAGTACATCTTCTAGTGTGTATATGTTTGGTTGTTGTTTTTCAGCCCAGAATGCACCATCAATGTAGTAAGTATTAAAACCTTCCCAATTTATTGTCTCAATACCTTTATCTACCGCAGGAATTGGTACATTACTTGATTTGTAATCATCAATATATACAATTCCACCCGGTTTTAATCTTGGGATTGTATTTTTAGCATCCTCTAATAAACATTCAAATGTATGACAACCATCAATTTCAATAAAATCAAACAACATATCATTTGACATCATAAATTGTGGTATCGTTTCTAACGATGAACCAGGAACTAAATTTAAGTAAATGTTATGTTTTTTAGCTTCTTCCGATAGTATTTCAAAATTTGGGACCGTACATTCGTGTTCACAAAGATCAAATACGTGAATTGTCACAGGGTCCTGTGTGTATTCGTTATTTTTTTTCATTAAGGCAATCACATCACAAATAAGTAATGCCGAATGTCCCATATTAAAACCAATTTGTATTAAATTTGTTGGTTTAAGTTTACTGATAATTTCACTTAAACTTTTTTGTCTTTCTGGAAACCAACTAATGTTTCCTTCTTGACAGTCATTTCTCATTCCTTCTAATAATTCCATCTTAATCTTTTAATTCTTCTTTTGATTTTTTATAATTTTCAATTATTTGTTTTTGACCAACATATGATATTAATTTTCTTTTAAACATTGGTAATAGTGTTTCTTGTATTGGGAACTCACCACGACAAATCATTTCAAATACCGGTAATTTAGTTTTATTTTCAACATTCCATTGACTAAAATTTGTAATAATTTTTGGTAATGTCAAATCATTTTTTGTTCCGGAATAAATTAAATTAACTAAAACCTTACTTTCTGGAGATCCTTTTGCTGCCGGTTTTTTATGATACTCCCAAACATTAATAACTTCACCCTCATTAAAATAAAAATAACCTTTATCTTCTAAAATATTTTTTGAGTTCTTTTTTACTTTTAAATGTACACTATCAAAAACAAGTTCCCACACAGATTTTGCAAAACCAAAATATTCAAACATCCTTGGTGCCGAATATGTTAAAATTTTTATAAATTCCGCATATTCATCGTGAGACATTTCCGGAACATCTTTGATTTTTAAATCTTTAACAAGTAATTCATCATCAACTGTTGTAAATTTTTTTGTGGTATATAAAAGTTTTTTATCTTTTACAAGTGTTTGGACATTTGCTAAATGAAGTGACAGTTCAATAAATCCTGGGTATAATTCCATATTATCCAGTCTTTCACCCATCTTTTGAAAATACGATAAAAGTTTGTATTCTTTGTGTTCTCTGTCAATTGGTTTCTCGAACATCCAATCGGTGTTCATTAAAAATTCTATTTTCTTTTTTCTTGCCATTTGACATAATAATAAGGATATAATATTACCAGTAAATATTAATCTGTTCTCATTACAATATAATAGGTTCCATTAATATTAATTTGGTCATACTCTCCGTTATATCCATTAAGTGCACTACCATAATCTGAGTCATTAATTAAAGTTTCTAATAAGTCATCTTTATCAATAAAATCTATCATACCTCTAAAATCATAACCCAATTCTTCTAAAAATCCAAGTGGGTCTCTTCTTATACCATATAATCTATCTTCTACTTCTTCTTCAATTTGTTCTTCATTTGGTTCACCATCTGGATTATCTTTTATTTCTTGTATTTCATATTCAATATCTGAAATTCTACTTTCACGGTCATCTTCGTGGTCTTGCGTATCTTCGTCATCATATATTTGATGTGGTGGTATTACTTGACCATCTTTATATAAAACCCAATTACTTCTATTTGGGTCAGTACTTGTGTTTTTATATTGGAATCTATTACCTTCTTCATCTTCAAAGTCAAAAACATTTCCATCTTCTTTTGTTGCATTTAAAATTGGAAATCTAACACCTTCATTTTCATATACCCACTTTTCCATTTCAAGTAACCAAATTTCTTCTTCTTGGTCATCACTTAAATCTTTTTCAATATCATAATTATCCGGGTCCTCTCTAACCCATTCGTCAATCATACTTTCAAATTCATCAGCAACTTTATCACCATCAAGATGATATGAAATTGTATCACTATTAAGATATGTTACTGGGTCATCAACCCAATCTTGATAGTAGTCTCTCATTGATTCATCAGCTTCACTTTCTGTTCCAACTGAAATTACAAAACCTTCACTTGCTGACATAAACGAATCTAACTCATAATGACCACCATATGGAATTAAATCGTAAACATCAGTATATTCACCATCAAGTTCATCAACTCTTTCTTGTACCTCATCAAATTCGCTAGATAATTCATCGTATCTTTCTTCATCTTCTTCTTGATCCATTTGAGTTTCAAGTTCCGATAATTTTGTTTTTAATTCTCTTAATTCAATTTCTTCGTCTTCTGTTCTAGCTTTTAATAAACCTAAAGCTACAGCATACTCAAAAGCAGCATTTGCTCTTTCGCCTTCATCATCAGTATCATTTAAGTTCCAAGCGTCTTCTTCTCTTCTTTCTTCAGCATCAGCTAGTTCTTTTTGTCTTTTTCTTCTATCAAGTTCTTTTGCCCAAGGTGTGTGCCAATAACGAGCATATCCAGTAACTTCAACATTTTCTAATGATTTAATATTTGTATCTGTAACATCTAAATCTCCCTCAACTCTAATTGGACCTAAATCTGTAATTCTTTTATCATCACGTAACATTAAATCACCAGTAACAACTAATTTTTTACCTCTAAATTTTGGTAATTTTAATAAACCGTGAGCTTGACCGGCAACTTTCATTAACAAGTCTTTATATTCTCGTGGAGAAATTCTTACTTCCTCAAGTTCTTCCAAAATTAATTTCTTAATTCTTGATACTAATTGTGATTCTTTAATAAATCGTTTCATACAAATATAAATACTTAAAACTTTACAAATAATATAATGGTTTGATATTTATAATCAAATAAACATTCAAAAAAACAATTTACTATGGGATGTGGATGTAAAAACAAAGGAAACCAAGCTGCGACTCCTCAACAAGCGCCTCAAGCGCAAAAACCTGCGGTTCAAAACCAGACAGTTCAAGAGTCAGTTAAAAAAGTAATCGAAAAGTATTACAATAAAAAATAATTTCCTTTGGCCAAAGAAAAACAAAAGGTGGAAGTAATTTTCCACCTTTTTTTATATTTATAAAATATGAATTTAGAAACTTATATAGAACATTTTAATGATCATGGTTTTGATGATTTTTTATCAAAGGTATTTGTTAAAGTAAGAAATTTTTTAAATGTTGTTGCAAAAAAAGAAAAACAAGACGAAATTGATATTTCAGTGATTTCTTATAATGATTTTAATGATGATAAAGACTTATTTGATTTTTTAGAAGAAAAAGGTTTTCTAGAAGATAAAGAATATAATGACCTTGATGATGTTGCAAAAAATTATTTTCTAGAATACTGGATAAATAATGCACCAGATGTGGCTTTAAAATATATTTGTGATAATATTTTAACTGATGTTGAGATGAGGTCTGATGGTTTTTGGTTACATTTAAGAGATAGAGAAGAATTAGCGGACTTTTTTGACGATAGGGGTCGTGATGCAACAGCAAAAGATGTTGCAAAACACGTTTTTAGTGAAGATATGTGGGACCCATATTGGGATACAACTTCTGATGTTTACCGGGATGTGATTGAAGATCTTGATGATAATAATGAAAAATATTTAGGTGAATACATACTTAAACATATTGGAAATCAAGATTTAAATGTTGAGGACTACTCGGCTGATTTCTTCCAAGAATTAACAGAAGTTCAAGCTCGTGATGGTATATTTCAAATAACACAAGATAATGTAGGATCTTTAATTGATGATGAAGAAGCAATGAATGAACTTCTTAATGGTGATTTAGACGAACTAAAAAGTGAATTATATTCTGTACATAACAGTGCTTATAATAGAGCATACGAAGAAGAATGTTATGACCTTGTATATAGAGGTCTTGATGAATACTTTTCATCAAGAATTATGGATGAAGCAAAACAAGTTGGTGAAAAAACAAAATATTATTCATACATTAAAATAAGAGATTTTCAAAGTGATGTTATGGCCTTTGTTAATGAAAATAAAGGTGGTGGATATAATGATTCCAATTTAGACTATTGGGGTAGTTATACCGGTATGATGGGTGCCTTATTTGATGATGGCACTTATAAAGCAATTGATTTTAGAATACCAGATTATGCTGATTGGGATTATGTTAGAAGAAACATCAACGAGATGTTAGGTGATTATATCTAAACTATTTAACAATTCAATAAAAATTCATATCCATTATAAAAAAATGGTATATGAGAAAAATTAATAAAAACTCCAGAAGAGGCATTGTAAATTTATTTGCCGATTTTATTCTCACAAGAATAGAAAAAAAAGAAAACTCAATTATCCAGGTTACAGATTGTGAAACATTCTTTGTTATAAATGGTCAAACCACAAGTAAAACTGTCCTTGATATTGAAAAAATTAAAACCGATTTTTCCGAATGGTTTGGTGATATCCTAAAAGATGTTGGTATTGAAAAGATCAACACAATTGATGTTATCCAGTATGGTCAGGAAATAAATAACATTGAGAAAGGTTGGATTAGTGTAAACAAAGAAGTTTTTGTTGAGGAACCTGAACCAATTTATGAACTGGCAATAACATCAGAATTTCCTTATGGTTACAGTCTTAATTGTGGTCGTCTAATGACTTATTATTCACACTACATTTTTAATCATATGTATAATCTTATGGGTACTGATGAGGTTAAATTTTATTTTACAAAAGAGGAAGATGAAGATGAGGACTTGAAAATTAAAATTGTCTCTGATTCAAAAATCGATACTCAATCAATAAAGTCTTTAATACTTGATGTATTTTCTTTTGCTTTAAAGGAGTTTAATAATGTTGTTAAGGATTATGACCTTTTACAAGATATTCTATTCCCAGGAAAAGAAAAACCATATTTAAAACAAGATATGTTAGAACATGTGATATTATTTTAAATAAGAATCCCCACCTTTTGAGTGGGGATTTTTTTATCCATTAATAAATGACTTTATAATTTCAAATCCTTCCTGGATATCTTCAAAATCCCTATCTGGTGCAAATAATTCTGTCACCGGTTCTTTTTCTGGGTTTTCAATTAACATAAACGCCGGCACATATTCGTTACCAGTTATTTCAACAAATAAATCATATTCTTCTTCGTTTTCGTGTATATCACGATCAACAAATGGAATATTATCTTTTTCTAACATTTCTTTTAGTTCAACACAAAAAGGACAACCTTTCATTGTAAAAACTACCGCAATCTTATCCATTTATTAAATCTTTTACCATTTCGTTTATTTGCCCTTCGGACAACATTCCAACTTTAGTTTCAATAATCTGACCAGCATTAAACATTTTTACTGTTGGTATACTTCTAATACCTAAAGCTGCGCCGATTTCTCTATTTAAATCAACATTCATTGTGTACATTTGAACGTCACTTGTATTTTCGTTTGCAACTTTTTCAAATGTTGGTTTCATCATACGACAAGGTCCACACCATTCAGCCCAAAATTCAACAATTAATTTTTCACCATTGTTAATTTTTTCTTGTAATTCAACACTACTAATTTCCATTTTTTAATTTAATTAAATTTTTTATAAAGAATGTTACTTCATTTAGTTTTTCTGGTTTAAAATATATTATTAACCTATAACTAATCTCACTTAAATCCTTCCTTGATAAATATAGATAAAAGTTCGATTTGTTTTTGAAAATTGCATCATAATACTCAAAATTACCACTAAGTTCTGTGGCATTCACATATTCTAAATTAAAATCCTTTTCTAAAAGAAGTTGTGGTGTTATCTTTATTTGACTATTAATACTAATCCTAGATAATATTTCGCCAGAACTATCATAATGTGATTTTAAAAAATCATTTTCCTTTTCAAAATATTTTTTTTCATCCATAATAAAATATTAAGTAGTATGATTAAAAAGTCATTACTTAATAATATTTTTAGATTATTAGTATTTGTTTTTGTGTTTCTCTTTACGAGTATATTGTTTCTTACTCTTTTGTACGACCGGTCTTGTTGCGGCCCAAATTTCCTGGATTGTTATTTCAATTGTTTTCATTTTATAGTGTTTTTAAATATTATCAATCATTTATCTTCTACAAAGATATGTATTTTTTTAATATCTACAAACTTATTTGATAAATAAATATATTTATTTTTTAGAATGAGAGATTTAATTAGAAAAATACTTAATGAACATAACTATTACAATGATTTTACAGTTCAATATGTTGGTAGATTGTCTGAAGAAGCTTACAAAAAGTATATTTTAGGTGTTGAGTTAGGTTTTATAAATGAGGTAGCTGAAAAAACAATAAAAAAAACCCAGAATGAAATACAGGAATACGCCGATAAAATTGGTCCTATTGAAGGTAACTTTATTGATAAGGTGTCCGGACAAGAAAAATCGGTAAAGATTAAAATTGAAATTGGTAAACATTTCGCTGAAAGGGTTTTTAGAGATGAGGATTATTCTGACGATAAAAGATTTAGTAAAGTTGATAAAAACGAAGGGGTTGATGTTGTTGCTAGTAACATTGATAAAATAGTAAAAACAATTATTGTTAACAACTTACAAAAAAATGACATAATTAAATTAAAAAGTCAAAAAGGATCTGTAACATATGAAATATTAGTTGGTGTTTTAGATAAAGAATCAAAAAAACCCCCAACATATAAAATAAGTTTATTTAATCAGATAAAGGGAACTGGCGTATCTTTTAAACAGCCAACAAAAAACGAAATTAAAGTAAGAAATCCTTATTTTTAATAAAAAAACCTCCCAGATTAATCCAGAAGGTTTAATAGAATGTCCCTTATCTCTCGTGTCATTCCTTTACGCTTGGCTGGGTATATCCAAGTGACCCACTTAACCACCATCTTTCGATGTATTACGTGCCCAAGATCGCAATGCCTTGACCTGCGTAATTTTCAGTTAAGATATTTTTAATTTCTAACTCAACAATACAAAGATATAAAACTTTTTCTAATTACCAAAATTAATTTAAGATAATATCGCCAAATTTTGTTTTCTGAATAACTTTATCAAGTTTATTATATTTCATATCCGGAATTTTAAGGTCAACAACTATATTAATAATTTGTTCTCTACTGAAAACAATATCCTTACCTTCTTCTAAGTTTTTTTCGGACTGTTCTCTTAATTTCTTATAAAATTCGTCTTTTTGTAGATCACCAATTAATGTTATTAAATCATTTGGGTTGTTTTCAAAAAATGTAATTAAGTTTGAAATATAAATCTCTATATCTACGTTTTTCATAAGTTATTTTTTAACATCCGTTTGCTTCTCTCATTTCCGGTGGGAAATTAATATCCCAGAATTCACCAACTGGATCAATATATCTTGTAATTTCTTTTGGTAATGATTCAACATCAATAGCACAATTAATTACTGAAATAAAATCAAGACAAGCTAAAGTACCTACCGATGCTGGAAGTGTAGTTAACTTTCTATTGTTTGTCAAATTAAGGAATGTCAATTTTCTACAGTTTCCGATTGATTCTGGAATTTCGTCAACAATGTTATCTAATACTAATGTCGATAAGTTTTCAAAGTTACCAAGAGACTCTGGTATTTTGAAGATAATATCATCGTTTGATTTATTTTCAATTTGTAAGAATGTCACATTTTCTGGTAATGCCTCAAATAAATCTTCTAACCCAAACATTCTTATATATTTAGCGTTTGAATCGTTTGGATATTGTATTGTTACATAATCCGGATCAAAAGAAGATTCAAGTTCACCTCTATATTTAGCCTTTAGGTTTCTAAAGTAAGGTCTCATTTCTTTACTCATAATAACTTCCATATCATTTTCACTCAAATCTCTAAGTGACTTTTGAAGTAATTTTTCTCTCTTTTTAGAAACGTAGTAAGCCATCGCACTAGGTGTTAGTTTTCTAACCATACCGGCTGTTAATTCACTTCCTAAACCAATATATTTTTTCTGTAGTTCTTCAGGTAAGTTACCAAATATTTCATCACCATTTTGCATACTTCTAAAATCTGGACTTCTTAATTCCATCCATAATTCAGTTTCTTCTTCACCACCTAATTCTGTAATTGGGTCTGTTGTTTTTAGATTATAGCTCTTATATCTTTGTAATTTCGCTTGGTCTTCATCTGTATAAGGTTTTGGTTCAAAATATTGTTCTTTACCTTGTAAAACCGGGATTTTACTTAATATTTCTTTCCAAGGAATTACAGTACCACCAGAAAATCTTCCGGAGTTAGAACCATCGGCCAACCTCTTATCACCATATCTATCAACTAATATAACAGAAGCATAATTTAAATCGGATGTTGGTAAGTTCTTATTTATTACATAATACAATGTTAAATTTTGATTCAATCGGTAATTGTAATAATAATTTGATGAACCTTCCCAAGATGTACACCATCTTCTATCTGGTGCATATTTTTTTCTAATATTAATACATTTATGTTTTTGGTCCGGAGCAAAGATTAATACATCGTCATCCTCATATTTAATTTCAACATCACTTGTATCAATTTCTGGAACATCATATTCACTTTCTTCCATTGGTGTATAACCATCAACAACGTGTTCAAATTCGTCAAAGTTCATAAATTTACTTAATTTTGTGTTGATTGGTATTAACTCAAAATGTCTAACAAATCTTTTAGCTCTTGGTAAGAATGTTGTCATAGCATCTTCTTCAGGATTTTCGTCGTGAAATTTTTGTGTTATTGCAGCAACAAGTTCGTTTATACCTTGATTATTAAACTTTGAGAAATATTTTTCTACTAAACTATTTAACTGTGATGGATTAAATGTTGTAACATCTTTTTTAAATTCTTTAAGTTGTGGAAAATGTGTTTTAACCTCAAAAAACTTTTTGATGTTTAGTTTTGTTAATTGTAAATCAACTTGTACGGTTCCTCTCCATTTGTTAATATAGTCTTGGACCATACCTTCTAAGTCTTTTTTAGATTTTTGTTTTGTTGATTTATCAGCAACTAAACTTTTAATCTTCTCATATGAATGTTTAAAAATGTCCTTATCTTCATTAGAAAATGCCGCTTTAAATCTTTCAAAATCGGCAATTGTTTTTCTAATTTCATCTTCTGTTTCTTCAGTTTCTTTTGAGTATTTATCAACAAGTTTTTTAATTGTTGATTCAGGATATTCTAATAATATTTTTTTTGTATTATAATTCTCTTTTACAACTTTAGAAAGTACTTTAATTAATTCCATAATGTTTTTTCTTTATAAATATTAGATTGTGGTAAAAAAAATGATAATAAAATCTTTAAATGTCAATATACTATATTTATTTTTAAGTATGGAAAAAAAAGAAGCAACAAAAGTAGGGTGTCAGTCATGTAAAACAAATAAAGGTGTTATTAGAACACAAAAATTTGTTTTTATTGTTGGTGGTTTTTTATTTGGTTTATCAATTTATGGTGGAGTTAGATTAATACAAGATATTATTTCTTTATTTTAATCTCTATCATATTTTACAAATTGATTAATCAATAAATCACCATTAGTTTCAAGTTTAAATCCCTTACCCTTAACTCTTAATGGTTTTGATGTGTCAAACTTTTTAGGAAATTTAATGGTTAATTCACCATCCGGGTGTGGTATTGAGAATGATTCTTCTTTTAAATCATCAAGATCAAAAAAAGCATTATAAATTAAATTATTTGCAAATTTTTCAAACCCATTTTCTTTTTCAATTTGAACTCTAACTATTAAATCACCAAAAATTCCATTTCTATAATCCCCCATTCCTTGTAATCTAAAAAATTGACCCTCATCAATCCCATGTGGAATCTTAATTTCAATACTTTTCATTTCGTCTTTACCTCCACTACCATTACACACAAAACAAGGATTTGGATTAATAGCTCCAGAACCAGAACAAACTGGACATGTCATTGCTATCATTTGAATAAACATACCACTACCCATTTGTTGCATAACTTGACCCATACCATTACATTGTGTACAGACTTTTTTATCTCCACCAGTACCACTACAAGTATCACAACTTGTTTTTCTTTTATATGTAATCTCTTTTTTAGGTGAAAGGTATGATTCTAACACACCAACATTTACATTAATATTTGTAGTGTGAACTCTTTGTTGTTGTCTTTGTTGACCAAAAACACTGTTGAATAAGTCACTCATAGAATTACCAAACCCACCGCCACGCATACCGGCAAATGGATTTTTTCTTTCCATATCATATTGTCTTCTTTTTTCCTCATCACCTACTGTATCATAGGCCACAGATATTTTCTTGAATAGTTCTTCGTCTCCACCTTTATCTGGGTGGTTTTCTTTTGCTAGTTTTCTATAAGCTTTTTTAATTTCATCTTGTGTTGCAGTTTCTTTAACCCCTAATATTGAGTAATGTGTGTCAGTATTCATTTATTTTTAAATTTTGGTATTTTTATATAATATAGGAAATTGTTTATGAAATATCTAATTGTTTTATTCAAAAATAAGGAAAGAAAACGAATAATCAAGAAATTTAAAACCTATGATAAGGCAATAAACTTTTTTGATTCACAAATTTTAAAAAATAAAGAAATCATTTTTGATAAAGCCGTGGAAAATGGAAACTATTGTTCGTTTGAGATTGGTCTATTAGAAAAAGATTCAAATAATTTTGATTTATACTTTGTTAAAGACGATATGGGTAGAAACTTAAAAATCAATCTTGATGATCCGGAATACAAAATATTAAAAATATCAAATTACCGGGTTGAGGAATTAATATTTGATGTTTCAAAAAATAAAAAAATATCTTTTAGTAAATTTGTTACAACATATTTAACCAAGGGTTCTATAAAATTAATTTCTAAATTAAATAATAAAGTTGTTGTCCAGGATGATAATGTTGTAAATTTATTTTCATTAAAAAGTGATGAAGATTGTTATAGGTTTCTTGGTATTTTAGAAAATTATATGTTTAACAAAAAAAGGTCAGATTGTATCATAGTAACTGATGGTAATATAGCACAAAAAAAATACCTTTACAATTTATTACAATCGAAAGGTATTTCTAAATCAATTTTATATAAACAATCAACGACTCACTTTAAAGGTTGAAAAGTCTTTTAAAGAATCCTTTTTTGGGTTCCTCAACTTTGACTTCATCCGTATTTTCTTCAACAATTTCTTCTTTAATTTCTTGGTTAAATTCATAAGAGTTCTCCAAAATAAAAACTATCTCGGTTCCAGAAATATCAATTTTTAATTGGTTTTCATCTATTTTAATATTTTTAAAATTTGATTTTACACTATTAAAGTTTTTTTGTGATAGTTCATATAGTATGACAGACTTACTATCTGGATATATTTTTTGTAATCCATCAACAACTAATGCTAAGTTAGTTAATTTAAATTCAAAACTGTTTTGATCTTCTGCCATAGTGTTAGTTTTTTAATTTCAGTTTTTGGCTTTACAACATCATCTTTTTTAAGATTTTTAATATGTTGTATAAAATAATTTTTTTCTTTTTCTAAATCCTCTTGGTCCTTCTTAATTTCATTCTGTAACCACTGAATCTGGGTCTCTTTGTTCTTCATCACTAATACCTAAATTAAATTCATTTAATTCAAACTTTAATGTTTGTAATTTATTTAAATCTTGTCTCTCAAATATTTTCTTTAGTTCATCAACTTTATTTATAAATAATAATTCTTTCTGTTCTAATTCTTTATTATATTCAATAATAGAATTAATGTTTCCGGTTGTTTTATTAATTTCATCTTCATTAAAATCAGAAACAAAACTTAACAATTTCATTCCTGGTGTTGATTTTTCTTGTTCAATAACTTTACCTTCAATTGTGTATCTTTTTGGGAATTTCCAAGTTTGTGGGAATTCAACATCAAAACTTAAATAAGTTTTTAATTTCCTAATTGATTTTAAATATGGAAATAATTTTTCTGTTTCGTTATAAAATGACATAATTTAATTAAATATATAGGTTAATATGTATGTTAGAAAAAGTCCAAAAAAAATGGTTTCCCTATTTGTCAATTCCAACTTTGTTGGGGGATTTTTAAATAGGGAAACAATAGTCAATAAAATTACTCTTGACACACTTAATAGTGAAAAAATAAAGATAAATAAAAATATTGTATCAATTTTTAACATATTATTTCTTTCTTTCTTCTAAAATTTCACCTCTTAATGTTTTTAAAAGTTCTCTTACTTCTTGTGAAGTTTTTCTAGCTCTAGTTCCTGCTGCTTTATTACCACTTTGTGATTTTTCAACATCAGTACTCAAAGACTCAACTAGAGTTTTAATTTTTTGAATTGTACTTTCTTCCATTTTTAATATTAAAATAAGTTTATTATAGGATATATAATAGTCAATATATTGATAATGTCAATATATTGTTACCATATTTGTATCTATTGATTTATAGATTGTTAATATGACATCTAAATCTGATTTTGTAAATGGGGTTTTTCTATCAAACATTTGGACAAAGAAATCACCAATTGATTTTCTAACCTTTTCTTCTTTGTGTTTATAAAAAATTTCACTAAAGAAGTCTCTAAAATATTCATAGTGGTCACCATCCTCATTTATTATTAAACCTTCCTTTTGAAAATTTTCAATATTCCTTTTCCAACACCAGTTAAAATGGTTTAATGTATCTTCATCAGACATATCAACTAAACTTTCATTCTTTTCTAAATCGCCACCAAGATAAGTATCAACAATGATTAATGTAAGACTATATGAAAAATCAAAAAAAAGCTCTAACTTTTCATTCACAATGTTATGTGACCTAAACCATATGTCAACTTCATCGTAATTCAATGGTTTTGTTATATAATTAAAAAAATTCTCCATAAGACTATATCCTATGGAGAATTATAAGTTCATTTAAGATTTTGTAAATTATTGGGTCTTTTGGTTATAACCCATTAACTGTTGAATTCGGTTAAATTCTTCTTTTAGCTTTCCTTTTCCGATTTTTAATGGTTTATTTCCTTTTTTATCGTAAACAGGTGATGGTACTCTTCCGTATGATTCATCTTTCCATTCACCAATCTTATCTTCTTCAAAATATTCTGCAAACTTTTTATTAACACCAGTTTCTTCAGCATTAGCCCATTCTGGATTGTTACCATTATTTGAACTTCCTTTTATTTGGTTTTCAATTGTTTCTTTATTAGGGTGTCCTCCGGCATCATAATCAGGAATATTTGGTCCTGCTAATTGATAATTAAAATCAGTACCTTCCTCGTCAATTTCATAAGCCTTTTTATCCATTTTAGCTAATTGTCCATTTCCTTTTGGAAAATGTTTAGGGTTTGTTTCGTACTTACCTTTAGATCCGTCTTTTAAATATGTCGTAAGTTTTTTAGCAACAGAATCAAGGTATTCTTTATTTTCTTTACCAGACCCTTTATACGCTTTTTCGTAAGCTGAAAGTCCTTTTGGTTGTACACCCTTTTTAATGTTGTCTTTACTCTTTTCTTCTTTAACAATTCCCTCAATGATGTCAATAATTTCATTTTCAGTAAACAATGCAGATTCATTACCATCAACTAATCGATATAATGTTTCTTCTAAATTTGAGTTATCGGTATATTCTTTATCACCTAATTTAAATTTACCACCTTTTTTAGTGTCTTTTAATTTTTTAGTAAAAGCATTTCCTTCTTCAACTTCTTCATCCATTCCTGCGTTAAAGATTTTACTAGAACCAAACTCTAAAATATCACCTTTTTTCATTCCACATTCGACACACTGTCCTTCATAAAATTCTTTAGATCCACACTCACAAGTCTCTCCTTCGTTCATTTCGCCTCTCATCATTTTGAAATCTTGTCTATCTAGTCTACCGTTTTTATTTTTATCTAGTTTACGTTGTTTACCATAAAGTTTTTCCATAACTTCTCCGGACATTTTTCCACATTCTTTACACTCACCTTCAATCATTGGTGAACCACATTCACACATTTCACCTTCAGACATATGATCTCTTTTAATTTTTTCCATAACATCATTAGCCTTATCTGCTAATGTTTCTGTTATTATATTATTAACTAATCTTTTTAAATATTCCTTATTATTCATAATATGTTTTTTATAATAAATACTTATAACTTATTGTTTATTTTAATTTCCTTTAATATAATTTCCTGTATCTGACTTTCATTCAAACCATATTTTATTGACATTTTTTTGATAGTAGATTTAAGAGCTTCATTTTCAAAAATCCTAAGTGCTTTAATATCACCTTGATTACAATATGGAAAACGTTTACATTTTTTTTTAACCTCGACAAATTTACCACCAGGTAATTGTGTTTTCTTAAATGACCTACCACGACCTCTTGTATGATTACCTTTCATTTTAACATCTTCAAAACCTGGCGCATCATAAATTCCAAAACCAGTTGATGTTGCTTCTTTGGTTTCAACTTTCTTTGTATTAAATGATATTGGGGGTTCAAAAGCTCCAACACCAGCACCAGCTGACATCGCTTCTTTATTTTCTTCTTTTTTACCTCTACTATTTAATATTGATTTTAAAAATTCTTTTAATTCTTCCGGATTTTTAAGAAATTCTTTAATTCCAGCTTTTATTTTATTTGCAGACAACTTTTTATTTTTAACAAGTTTTAAAATATCAACCATATCATTTTTATTATTTAAAAAATCATATGGTGTTTTCCTTACATCTTCACCATCTTCTTCAAACATATCTTTTTTTGCATTACCAGCATCAACACCAATAACACCTTGGTCAAAAAGTGCGGCATTAAAAGCTTTCTTAAAATCGTCAACCAAATTATTCATTATAATCCTTTAAATTTAGATTCCCAGAAACTTCTTTGTTGATACATTATAGTATAGAACTCTCTGAAAGATTTAATTATTAAGTCTTTAACTTCACTATTTAATTTACCATTTTTTTTCATTTCCTTTGTTATTCTGTCAACAAGTTTGTCTTCAAACTGTTTTGCTGTGTTTGAATTTAGGAAGTCTTTAATTTCTTTTCTAACTAAAGTTTCTATTTCCCTTTTATCGGATTGATTAAGTGGCATTATTTAAAAAGTTGTATATAAGTTATGGTAGCAAAAAATGCTGCCGAAACAATTTCAATTATTGTTGTCTTTGTTTTTAGTTTGTGAATTTCTTCCCTTAAATTTTTATTATCTTCCTCAACTAAATTATATTTTTCTTTGTTGGCCCCAATAATAACCATACTTTCTTTGTCTTTTTTTTCAAGATCAACAATTATCAATTCTTGTTTTTTAATTTTACTTTCAAGTCCAGATATTTCATTATTAAATAAAACTTCATTCTTTTTTAAACGGTCCAAATCATTTAAATCGATAAGAATTTTTCTAGCAATCTCATTTGGCATACACACAACATTTGTATCAATTGTTACCATATTTTGTGATAACATCATATTTGAAAATAATAGAAATAGTATAAAAATTATTTTTTTCATATTAGTAATTGTATCTTTTTCTTAATGTACTATCAATCTGTTTATTTGTCATACCCGGAATTTCCTTTTTCTTTTGTTCGTAATAATTGTTTATTACAGTCTTTTGTGATCTAATATTTTCAATGTTTTCATCAATTCTTTGTATGTCTTTTTTATACATAGCAATACTATCATCAAGTTGTTTTTGTCTTTTTTGAGCTTCAATTATTTTTTTGTCTAACTCTTCTAATTTATATTTTAATAACTCACTTTTATCTGGTGCCGGCGTGAAAGTTCTAACAAGTAAAAATATTAGTAAACACCCCAATAAGATTAGGATAATATCTCTAAAATTTTTTGTAAAAAACTCTTTCATTACTCTTTTGTTTTTTTTCTAACTGCAATCACTTTTGACCATTTTGTTTTGAATTTTTCATAAAATGATTTTAATTTATTTACCATTTTTAAAAATTCATCGTCAATTTGCATCATAGTACCGTTTATATAAACACCATTATTTTCACCTATTGAAAAGAAAAATTCAACATCATACTCTGTTATTTTTCCAGACCATTCCACATTATTTGGGTACAAATTTAACTTGTTGAAATCGACTATTTCAGCGACTTCATTAACAAACTCATCCATACTTTCCTGGAAGGCAGTTTTATCATCTGTTGTCAATTGTAAATCTTTTTCGGATTTTCCGTGGATGTATAAGATTCCGCCTGAAATTCTATAACCTTTTTTCTTATCACTTTTTACAGTTTCATCCTCATCTTCTTTGTCATCACCATCTTCAGCTGTTTCATATTCGATTTCTTTTTTTATACTATCCATTGGGTTATCCCTTTTGGTTATATTGTTTGGTTCATCGATTTTACCCATTTGTTCATCAGTTATGGGTTGTTCCATTAAAAGATTATACTTTCTTTTAATCTCAATATCTTCATTGATTTTTCTCTCACCACCAAGTAAAGTTCTTGATGCTTTAAGTAAGTTTCTAATTTCTTCGTAGTTATTCATTTTCTAATTGTTTTATAAAGTATTCAAAGTCAAAAGCCGGACTAACATCTGTGGCATCATCATCAATGTTTGACCTTGTTAATATGCCGTTGAATGTCTCCATTCTACTTGTTTTTGTGTTATGTCCGATACAAGTTAGGTTTATTGACAAATCTTCTGATAACTTTTTACATAGTTTTGCAGTTTGTTCTAACTGAATTTTTGTATATGGTTCCCAGAAAAAATAATCTCTCCACTTTTTATCTACAACTTTTTCTTTATAAATACTTCCAATCCAGTTAATGTGATGTTTTTTTAATGGTTCTTTTTCAAGCCAACCTAAATTTTCTAAACTTATTATTATTGACTGTTTATCATATACCGGTATTCCAACACATTTTGTATATTGATTAACATCAAGTGTGTTTATAATATTACCAGATTTATCAATTACGAAGTGTGGGATTCTATCATAATTTTTATTATGTCTATATTTTAAAGATGTTAAATATTCTTCAATATTTCTTGATGTATGTGTTAAAATTATTTGAGTTTTAACATCAGAAACTTTATGTTCCGCAATTTTTTTTTCAATTATGTTAATCATTATATTTACGATAAGTCAATCTTTTAGGTTGTTTAATATCTTCTTGTTCTGGATACCAATAATCTTCATTGTCAAAATATTCTTCATCATTTACTTGGTCGGTACTTGGTCGGTACTTAGTCGGTACTTGGTCAGTTTCTTGTTTGTGAGAGACATTAATGTCCCCCTCAAAATCGTCAACTTTATTGATAACTTCATTAGTATTGTCATCTTTTCTTTTACCCTTAAAAGCTTGGTTTGTTGCAATAACTAATGTGATTGCCAATGGGTCAAAAACAAATATCAATATTAATATAAAAAGATTTGCCGTTCTTTTAACATTCCAATCTAATAATTCACTAATATATTTAATTGCTCCTAACTCACTTCCGGAGATTTCCTGGGATTGCATATCAAGTATCTGAACATCAAGTTTTGTTATACTATCATTAAACGCATCAATTTTTTTAGATATTGTGTCACGTCTTACTTGTGCTTCTTTTAGTTGTCCTTCAAAAGATTTTCTATTTGCATTATTTGCTCTTGTAATTAACTGACCAGTTTTTTGGTCTACTGTTTGTGTTGTAGTGTTTGTTGAAAGTCCGTCTCTTAATTTTGTTATATCACCATCAAGGGTTGTTTTTTCTTTTGTTAATTCAAGTTTTATCTCTTCAAATCTTTTTTTCTTTACTTCGACATTTTTTATTTGTTTTTCACCAATTTCAAGTTTTGCGATATTCCCTTGAAACCCGGTACTTAATAGTCCATAAATACCAAGTGATGTTATTACAGATAAAGTAATAAGTGCTATTGTCATATAAATCTTTAGAGCACCATAAGTTTCTTTCCACTTATCGTGAAGATAAGTTGCGATTGCAATTTTTGAAATTTCAAGGAATGTCCCCATAATTATAACTGGGATTGCGACTCCAACAAATACAACAGATAGACCAACAACACTATAATATGCTGCGGTTCCAGATAAACCTAATGCACAAAATAGTAAAAACCAGGGTAAAAATTTTTCTTTCATATTATTAAACTATAGTTAATAAATAGTATTAATAAAGAAAAACCCCACTAGATGGTGGGGTTGGTATTATTGTTTTATGTTTTTAAAAATATGTGTGATTACGTCTACAGTCCAACCATTTCCTAACATATTAAACCTTTGTGTATTTGATACCATTGATGAGTAATTATCTGGGACCGTCTGTAATCTTTCACATTCAAGTGGTGAAAATAACCTATCCTCACCAGTTACAGTTTTTATCTCCAAATAACATTTTGGTGTTATATTTTTACCCCAACCGTGTGCTAGTTCACGAGTAAGTGTTGGCGCCTTACCGGTTGCCTTATAATTTTTAGCATAATAAAGTTGCGCTTGAATTGTTTTTGGTGGAAGGGTCTTGTGTTCGCCAGTATAATCAATAATATCTTTAACTAAGATTCCCTTATCTTCCGGTTGTTCAATACCTGGTATATTTGTCCAGTATAATCTTTCTCTATTCTGAGCAGAAACTAAATTACTATTTATTCTTATTGGTTCAACACCCATATGTTCTGTAATTACTTGTTCGTGTTCTTTTTTCATTTTAACATTTTCAAGTAAAAAATATTTTGGGTTTAATTCTTCTTTTAATCTAACAAACTCAAAAAACAACTTACTTCTTGGGTCTTCAAAGTTTAGTCTTTTGCCGGCAAATGAAAATCCTTGACAAGGTGATCCACCAAACATAATATCAATTTTTGGTAAATCACTTCCTTTAACTTCTAAAATATCACCAATCTGAATTGTTTCCGGATAATTGTGTTGTGTTACCTGGATAGCGTATTTATCAATTTCTGAAGCAAAATACTTATCATACTTTATCCCAGCTCTATTAAGAGCAATCTGTCCACAGGACATTCCATCAAATAAACTTAATACATTCATAGTCCTTTAAATATATGTGAAATAACATCAACTGTCCACCAATTCCCAATCATTTTTTTTCTTTGATTTAAAGAAACTAATGAAGTGTAATTATCTGGTAGTGTTTGTAATCTTTCATATTCAAGAATGTTTAGTTCTCTCATAATATTATTAACAATAACACCATAGTTACAAGCGGTATTTAAGGTATTTGTTTTTCCATTACTAACGCGACCTCTTCTATTTTTACTATTTGGAAATTCCAGGTTAACACAATCTCCGTGTTTTGCAAATAAATAACCTATTTTTGTTCCATTTTTAATTTTAAAAACATCATCTTTAATATCAAGAATAATTCTACAATCATCTACTATTTTTTCATAACCATTTGGTTCTAAAATGTCCAATATATTGATGTTTCTATCTTCTATATTTTTATCAAATGGGATATTGGTCCAATACAATCTCTGTCTTTTCTGTGCCGAAAAAAACTTACTATCAATCATAACTGGTTCAAAACCAATTGTATCTGTTATGATTTTTTCCCATTCTTTTTTCATTACAACATTTTCAAGAAGAAAATATTTTGGTTTAACTTCATTTAACACTCTAATGTATTCCCAAAATAATCCACTTTTACCATCAAACCCAGAGTTATCACCGGACCTGCTAAATGATTGACAGGGAGATCCACCAATTACTAAATCTATCTTTGGTAAATTTTTTGTATCTAAACCAACAATACTACCCAATTGTATTGTGTTCGGGTAGTGATGTTGTGTTACGGTAATCGCGTGTTTATCAATTTCTGATGCAAAATACTTATCATACTTTATCCCAGCTCTATTAAGAGCAATCTGTCCACAGGACATTCCATCAAAAAGAGAAAGTACATTCATTATAGATAGTCAAATAATTCGGATGATTCATTACGAAGTCTACGAAGAGCTTTTTCTTTAATCTGTCTAACTCTTTCTTTTGTTAGGTTGAAATCGGACCCAATATCTTCAAGTGTTCTTGGTGTTCCTGTAAGACCAAAATAATCACCTATAATAGATTTTTCACGGTCATCCAAGACATTTAATAGTGATAATAACTTATCTTTTAAGATGTCTTTCGTATCAAACCCAGCGTCTGGTGCTACAGCGTCAGGATTTTCAATAAGGTCAATAAGTGTGTCACCTTCTTCATTAATGTTCATATCAAGATTTATGATTGATGGTAGGCTTGCAAACTTATCGTCCAGTTTTTTTCCACTTTGTTCAACTTCCTTTTTAGCTTTATGTAGGTCCTGGACAACATTAACTGGGAGTCTAATTGTTCTGGCGTTATCATTTAGTGATTGGATTATTGACTGTTTAACCCACCAAACGGCATAAGATATGAATCTTAAATCTTTATTCCAATCAAAATTTTTAATTGCTTTCATAAGTCCTAGGTTTCCTTCGGCAATTAAATCCGGAAGATCAAGTCCTTGATTTTGGTATTGTTTTGCAACTGTAATCACAAAACGTAAATTGCCCTCCAACAGTTCTTCTTCAATTCTTTTTCTTTCTCTTTCTGAAATCTCATCAGATTTCATTTTTAAGGCCAATTCTTTTTCACGATCAGGTGTCATAACCTTAATCTTTCTAATGTCTTTTAGGTAATGATAAATCTCTTCCTGGTTAATTGGGACTCCGGTGTTTTTTTCTTTCATATATTTATGCTTGTTTTGAATATTCGTCTAATTTATCTTTTTCTGCTCTTGTAAGTGAGTCAATACCTTGAGCTATAATTTTATCTAAAATTTCATCAAGAGTCAAATCACAAACATTATTTTTTAAAAATTCATCAACCCTTTTTCTGTGTTCTTCCATAAATGCTGCAACATCAAAAGTAAGTTTTGGTTTTTGGTTTTTTACTGTTGGTTTACGTCCTCTTTTTTTCTTACCAATAAGGTGTTCAAAATTATTTTTGTCCATATCGGATGAAACGCTCTTTGCGTTTTGGACCAAAACAAACATAAATTCCGGAACATCATCTTTTATAAGATTAACATATTCTTCGACTTCACTTTGTGACAAATTACTTTCAAAGTTGAAGATACTGTGACTTTCCCCATAAACAAATTTAAGTTGTTCCTCTTTTATAATATGAACCAATTCGTGTGCAAATTTTTGGTTTGACTCGGTTTCATCCCAGTTATCATTACAGGGATAGACAAATAATAAGTATTTCATAGGTTTTTATTTATACGACAAAGATAAGAAAAAGTTTTGGATTACACCAAAACTTTTGAGATATT
>Ga0181352_1000156_pt1 | contig 32272 bp, 37 predicted proteins | sample Fa13VDMLBSN_FD_130103 | JGI IMG/M metagenome (GOLD analysis project Ga0181352, IMG submission 130103) | Freshwater viral communities from Lake Michigan, USA - Fa13.VD.MLB.S.N | ecosystem: Environmental > Aquatic > Freshwater > Lake | place: USA: Michigan | collected 2013-09-23 | reverse complement strand
TGTATCTGTCGCTGCCGGGGACTGCGGGGCATAGCGCATCGACTCCTGACTCGACTGCTGTATCAACAATTGTCGACATTGATGTTCGCGCTGAACTAACCGCAGTAGATTGGACGCCTGCTGCTTTTACGGCGGTCATAGGCACAGACCCTGCCACTGGGACGCCGAACAGAACTTGGGCGTTGTGGTGGTTGGGTAGTAGTGATGGAAAATTATCTCTGCAAGCGTCCATTGACGGCAGCGCAGCCAACCTCGCTACAAGTTCTGTCGGAACAGGGATAACTGATGGGTTGAAGAAATGGGTTCGCGTAACTCGCGTTGATGCTACCGGCGTCACCAAGTTTTACACAAGCGATGATGGTTCAACTTGGACACAGTTGGGTGCAGACGTTGCTACCACGGCAGGCGCAATTTTCGACTCCGCAAGCAAGCCTTGTTACATCGGAAACCTGCCTTCAGGTGGCAGTCCGTTTAACGGCAAGGTGCATCAGGCGCAGGTCTATAGCAACGGCTCTCTCGCCGTAGACTTCAATCCCCAACGTGACGCCACCACGCCCACCGGCACGATCACCAGCAGCACCACAGGAGAAGTCTGGACGATCAACGGTGCTTCGTCGGTGGTCAGGGATGCTGCGTACCACGGCGCAGGCGTCGATGGCGTCAAGTATTTCAACACAGACCTGACGGGTGCTGCCATTCCTGCTGCTACGAACCTCGGATTCTTGAGTGAGGCGGCGGCGACGAATCTGTGCTTGCAGAGTAATGCGTTTACTACGACTTGGACTGCCTACCTTACCCCTGCGCCTACACAGAACGTAGTCGGGCCAGATGGTGCTACGAGTGCTTGGACGCTGACTGATAATGACGCTGGCGATGTCGAGGAAATATATCAGGACATAACTCTTACTGCCGCCGCGTATACGCTTTCCGTCTTTGTCAAGAAAACAGTCGGGGCAACCACGTTCCCTGCGCTCCGGTGGTTTATTCCCGGTTTAACGCAATGCGCCGCCTGCACCATTGATACAAACAATGGCGTAGCAACGGCGTGGACTGCCATGACTGCCTTTACGATGGCGTCTGGAATGTCAGCGAGTTGCGTTAGCTACAACACAGACTATTGGCGCGTGTCTCTAACCAAGACAGGGACTGTAGCAGCGCACAGGGTCGAGTTGTTCCCCGCTGTAACTTCTAACGCCACTCAATCTACGGGTGCATTTTCTGCTGCAATCACAGGCTCCGCAGTATTCTACGGCGCACAAGTCGAACTCGGCTCCGCCGCCACCAGCTATATCCCAACGACCACAGTAGCCGTGACGCGGAATGCTGATGTGCTGACGTATCCGAGCGCGGGAAATATCTCGGACACTGCTGGAACCACATACTTGGAAATGTCGTTCGGCCCGAGCGTTCTGTCATCGTGGCAAGGAATTGCTGTAGCGGCTGGAGCAGGGTGGATTCCCTACGGTGCTACAGGTGGTGTGGTTCGTCAGTTCGATGGCAACAACATCGCAGAAGTCACCCCATCACCGGCACTGGCAAACATCACCACAAAGATGTCAGCGTCTTGGGGAACCAATCAGCGGCTCAAGGTCGGAACTGTGACTGCTGCTACTTCGACCTTTGATGGCAGCATGAACTCAGGTGCCGCAATAGGTATCGGTTGCACTCCCGCTGGAGCCAGCCAGCCGAATGCGGCTATTCGCAATGCCCGTATCTGGCTCACGCAGAAGTCCACCTCTGAGCAGGCGAGCATCACCCGATGAAATCCCTCCTGCTCATCCTCTTGCTAACAGCGTGTCACCACACCGGGCCTCTGCGGGGGTCTGGTGAGGTGGCTCCTGCGCCATACGGATTTACCATCTACTGCCAGCAGAATCCTGATCGTGCTGAGTGTGGTGGCTCTAAATGATAACATACAGCGCAATCCGCCGTATTAATGGTGAGGTAAATTCTCTCCCATATAAATCTGATGCTGAACTATTCGGTACGCCTGAGTTCTGGGCTGCGATAACAGAATCAGGCGGAGACTGTGAGGACTTCAGTATTGCAAAATACCATAGACTTCTTCAATCTGGTGCTACTCCACAACAACTACGATTCGCTACTTGTTTCGTAGAGCCATCCGCAGATCCAGATAAGCGTAACAGATACCATTGTGTCCTACTCATAGATCTAGATGATACCACATACGTATTAGACAATAGGTATCCGAATCCAAACGAACATAACTTCGTGCCGTATGAATGGCATAAGATTCAAATTGCAGGAACTCAAACGTGGGAATGGGCACTTGGTGCAGATAGGAGTTTTGGGTAATGGAATCGCAATACATACTTGGCTTCATTGGTATTCTACTGTCTGTAATTGGCTTCTTGATCGTATTCGTATTGAATGGTATCAAAGGTGAGATACGAGACGTCAATATGAAACTGGAGAAAATAGAGTCAGATTTGCACCAGCGCGTCACTGATGTGGATCGTCGCCAGCGCGAACAGAATGTGGAATTCGAGCGCCGCATTTCTAAAATCGAGGCTCGCTGCGAAGCCAAGCATGATGACTAGTATGAAGCACTTCTCAGATTCTGAACTAGCCTGCAAGTGCGGCTGCGGGCTGCTCCCAGAAGAAACTTTCATGCGCAAGATTGAGGAACTCCGTAGTCTGTATGGAAAGCCATTGAAAGTTTCCAGTGCAGCACGCTGTTCTGCCCATAACATGAAAGTTTCTGCAACTGGTTCGGACGGCCCTCACACAAAACTGAGAGCAATAGATTTTTTAATTGCAAGAAAAGAAGCATTCGTATTGCTATCTCTGGTATCAGACATGGGGAAGTTCACTGGGATAGGAATCAATCAGAAAGGCGATTCCCGTTTCCTGCATCTGGATGATCTCCCTGATGCGCCTGGACAACCAAGACCTACAATTTGGAGTTATTAAAATGGCACTAGATCCTCTCACCGCAGCACTGGAAGTAGGAAAGACTCTGATTGACAAGTTCTGGCCTGATGCCGCAGAAGCAGATAAAGCAAAAGTCCAAACTTTCCTCGCAGTTTTCATGGCGCAGGCTGACATTGTAAAGACTGAAGCTGCCTCTACTCATTGGCTTGCTGCCAACTGGAGGCCACTTACAATGCTGACATTCGTTGCTCTCATTGTGGCAAGATGGTTTGGATGGGCTGCTCCTAATCTTGCAGAAGCAGAATACATTAAGCTATGGAGCATTGTGGAATTTGGGCTTGGTGGCTATGTTGTAGGACGTAGTGTTGAAAAGATCGCCGGGCCTTTGACTGATGCGCTTGTTAATAGAGGAAAATGAAATGACTAATCAGACTCGTGCAACCGCCGCGCTTGTGGAAGGAAATACTGCAGATCGCACTCTGGCACAGAAACTTGGCGATGTTATATCTTGCCTAGACTATGGTGCGGCCGTGGCTTCCAATGCCACAGTGAACACCGCGGCTATCAATGATGCCATTACTGCAGCAGCTGTATCTGGATCCAACGGCTTTGTCCTAGTGCCGTATGGAATATCTTACACTGAGTCCAGCCTAATTCTGCCTGATGATGTGCAGCTGATCGTGTTTGGGCAATATGGAACTGTGACATTTCTGTCTACAGATCATGGATCTAGCGCTATTGCCCGCGGCGGCATTGCAGTAAAATCCAAAGGTGCAACCGGCGTAATTCTGCGTTCTCATGATGCAGGTGTTACGGCAGATCCATTCCTGCAGATCATAGATGAAACTAATGGCGATGTTGCAGCAGTTCAGACACGCTATGCGGAGATGCCAGAAATAGCTGCACCTACTACACCAACCGCGGACAAGGTACGACTGTATGCCGCAGCCAATGGCTCTGTCACTGAGGTGTATGCGAAGTTCCAAGATGGCAGCGTTGTGCCTTTCGCAAAAGAAGGGCAGTCTGCTAATCTCACAGGATCTACTACTTGGGATCCTGGTTCGATCGCAGTTAACGCGAAAGAAGCTAAAGAGATTACAGTGACTGGCGCTGCTCTGGGAGACTTCTGTATTGTGGCATTCTCCCTCGATGTACTAGATCTCACACTTACTGGAAATGTGACTGCTTCCAATATAGTGACTGCTGTGCTGCATAACAACAGCGTCGGCTCGGTGGATCTGGCATCTGGTACCATAAGTGCACTGGTGTTCAAACGCTACTAATCAGATAGGTATTCTGCGATGGCTGATATCACATATCGTGCTAACCTGAAAACTGCTAGTTTCCCATTCCTGTCAGAACTATTTGGCAGGTCTATAATCGTCAAGCAGCAGGATCAGAACTACATTGGAGGGCTGGCCACCAAGGAATCTCTTGATTCTGCAATTGGTGTGCCGCAGGTGTATTATCTTCACAATGTGGTGCCTACTGACTCAGGATACAAGAGCGTAGGCTATCGCGAATACACTCCACCTACATTTCCTGCAGGTACGGATCTCAATAATGTAGCGACAATCCGCGATGGGGCAGGAAATTCTGCGCTGCTAGGAACTACTTCTGGCGGCAATCTGTATGTAATGGAGAAAGGTACGAGTACCTGGACAGTGCCAATAGGTGCTCCAGCCGCGGCCACAATCGCAGGAAAGAGAGTCACTATCGCATTCGTATCTGGCGTTACCTACATATACTTCTCCAATGTAGGGTGCTATGTCTATGACTGGACTACCAACACGCTTACGCTGACAGCATTGAGTGGATTGGTGGCAGCAGATATCATTGGTGTTGTTGGCCATAAAGGATACCTGCTTGCGTACAGTGAATCCGAACTGGCATGGAGTTCTGTCATTCTTGCTACCGATTTCGTGCCCTCCCTGGAGACTGGCGCAGGCGGCGGTCAGGTAGAAGGTCTGCGCGGTCGCATTGTGACAGCAGAGGAAGTATATGGTGGCATTGTCATATTCGCAGAAGAGAACTGTATTGCTGCACAAGCTTCTGACAATCCAAGATTCCCATACACGTTCCAGCCAATCACAGGTTCCGGCGGCCTGACAGATTATGCGTATGTGTCTCGTGACTCCGGCTCCGGCGCGGTGTATGCATATACCACTTCTGGGATGCAATCTATTTCTCTGCGTCAAGCACAAGCTGTATTTCCTGAAGTCACAGATTTCCTGTCTGGCGGCCTGTTTGAGGATTTCGACGAACTCACTAATGAGCTGTCGCTTACTGAGACTGATGATACCCTGATACTGAAGCGGTTGCATCTTGTAGCAGATCGGTATCTCATGGTCTCGTATGGCGAGAACTCTCTGACTCACGCTCTGTACTACGACATTGCATACAAACAATGGGGCAGACTCAAGTTGGAGCATACTGATTGCTTTGAACTGGGTATCTATCCTACAGGTGTAACTGAGACTCCGAAGCGTACCATTGCATTCGTATCAGACACTGGCAGGATTCAGACTCTTGATACTGATATCGTGTCTGCCAATTCTAATGGAGTACTCATACTAGGAAAGTACCAGTATGTGCGCTCGCGTCTGCTGCAACTGCAAGGTGTGGAATTCGAGAATGTCAATGTGGGCGACACATTTGCGCTGTATGATCTTCCTACATATGATGGCAAAGTATTCCAGCCTGCCATTGCAGGGTATCAGGTCACTGGAACTACTGGCAAGGCCGTGGCCTACAGTTTTCACAATACAGCTGTGAATCACTCCGTGCTCCTTAAAGGCGCATTCAATGCTGTGTCGCTGCTGCTGAATTTCAATGTAGCAGGTGCTCGCTGATCATGGCACTCAGTCGCGAACAGTCAATTCGTACTGGGCTTCCTGCACAGCCTATTACTTCCAATCAGGAACTATTCTCTGAACTTGTACGTCTGTACAATGCGGTACGGATCCTGGTTCAGTCAATAGATCAGCACACAGGCGAGCCAATAAATCTGGAGTGCGGAGAGAATATTGCTTACGGTCAGACAGTAGGTGTAAAGTCTGATGGTAAGCTGTGGCTTGCAGACGACGGTGTTCTAGCCTGTCACGGATTCTGTAATACACCAGGTGGCGGCGTGACTGGTGAATTCGTATCAATGCAGATCTTTGGTATGTATCCGCCATTCGCGGCTGGCTCCCTAACTCCTGGATTGCGCTACTATCAATCTAGTACTCCAGGCGCGATCGGCGTGGCTGCGACTGCGCCAAGTTCAGCGCAAGTAATAGGTTTCGCAATGTCTGATACACAGCTGTACTTCATGCCGAATCTGAAGTACTAGTATACAGACCCCTCTCACACCAGTATGGTGTGTTGCAATAACATAGTCCCAATTCACAATTCAGCTCTAACCCGGAGAACAACATGGCTACTCCTGCTCAGTCGAATATAGAACTTATCAATGCATTGATGGGAATTCCATCGAAGCTGTTTGGCTCCAGCACGTCCCAGACAATCTCTGGCGGTAGTCAGACTACGCAGAATAACATCTCGCAAGCTGGCGTCGATGCGCTGCTGAAATCTCTGATGGAAGGTACTAGCGGTAGGCCAGGTCTGGCGGCGGTTGCTCAGGGACAGCGCGGAGCAGGTCTGTACAATACCAATGTGCGCTCCATGATGGTGAATGACCTGATGGCGCGATCTGCTGCTGAGGTAGAGAAAGCCAGAGCTGGTACTACCGTTATCAAAGAGCCTTCCACTCAGAAGAATATCACACCCGGCATGCTATCAGGTAAGAATAGTATGCTCGGCGCGTTGCTTGCAGGTGGCGCTGCATTTGCTGGTTCCAAGAAGGGCAAGGAACTAATTAGCGAACTGTTCTCAGGTGGCCTCAAGGATGCTCCCATTAGTGCAGATATAGCACAAGCAGGGATGGGCGCCTCCAGTATTGCTGGAGACTGGGGCGATGTAATGGATCCTCTCGGAACTATGCAAGCCAACGCTGCTGACTTTGGTGCATTCGGAACTTCATTGACAGATTTCAATCTTCCATCCGCTGCTATTGACTTCTCTGCCGGTACTGATTTGCTGTATGGCAGTATGGGAGATTTTGGATCTGCCGCAGTGGATTTCTCTGCTGGAACAGATCTGTTGTATGGCGGCATGGATGCAGCAGGAGCAGGTCTTGATGTTGGTATGCCCGGCGTAGGTTCCATGTTCAATCTTCTTAGCGGTAACAATGCAGGGGGCGGTGCTGGAGAGAGTGCCGCACTTAGCATGATCCCAGGCGTCGGCCCAGTTCTGGCAATTGCCAACTCTCTTGATGTGCCTGTTATCTCTGATGCGACTGATGCGATAGGAGATGTTGTTTCTGACATCGGTGATGCAATCGGCTGCTTCATTACTACCGCAGTCTGTGAATATTCTGGACTGCCTGATGACTGCTACGAACTTACAGTGTTGCGAGAGTTCCGTGACACTTGGCTGAAAGAGAATCATCCTGAGGACATTGAGCAATACTACCACGAGGCGCCTGTGATCGTGTCCCGTATCTCTGCGCGCGAGGATGCAGCTACCGTATATGCTCAGTTCAATCGTGACTACATTGCTCCTGCTGTTGAGGCGCTGGAGAACGGTCAGTACGAACTGGCATACACAATCTACCGTAATCTGTTCATGACTGCGAAGGACATTGCAAATGGCAGCTAATACTGCAACTACGGATGGGATGCTGAATCCCTACCAGGCCGCGGCTGAACTCGCAGATAGGCGCCTTGAACTCCAAGGTGTCCATGCCACAATCACACAAGCATCGGAGCAGATGCTGGCTGCTTCTCAGCGCCCGGATCAGTTCATTGGAAATACCACTGAGACTGCGCAGAGCCTGACTACCAAGAGGCTTGGTGAACTAGAGGCACAGCAGCTTACGCAACGTGTTGCTCAGGCTACCAATATTACCGAACTCATGCTTACGCTTGGACAGGATATAAATCAGCTGGCACAGAAGCGCCGCGCCATTGATGCCAAGATCACAGAGGATTCCTCCGTGTCTCTGTTCGAAGATCCACTCACCGCGCTGGCCAATGCTTTCACGCTTCCGTGGGATCAGCAGGCACGCGATGCGTTGGACAAGCAGATTACCAATACTGCTGATACTCTTGCCAAGGCGCACAGCCATGTGCAGCAGAGTTCGCAGACTGCCTCCGTCATTGCTACCAAGCTGACTGACGCATCTGTTGCTTCTGTTGCGGGTGCTGCTAAGAATCTGGCAGATCAACACTTTGCCGCTGCTCAACTGACTGCCGCCAAGACGAAGGGTGAACTGCTAGATCAAAGCATGAAGATGACTGACCACCAGTTGAATCTGTGGCTCAAGAATGAGCAGAGTATTCATACCCAGAAAACTGAGGCTCGCGCGGCGGCTGATCACCAGCGTCGCCTGAAGATACTGGACATGCAACTCGGCGAACTGGAGGACAAGAAGAAAGCTGAGGCGATGGAATTGCAGCTTGTCAATGCAGCACTGGTTGATGATGGTAAGAAACCGATCGCTGACATGAACAGATTCAACCAGTGGAAAGCTGGCAATGCGGACTATATAAATTCTCTGAAACAGCGTGGCTTGATGCTACTGACTGCGGAGCCTGGCACTGTTGTGCCTATTGCCAATACCATTGATGGCCGTCTTGACTATATGCGCAAGACTGGTTGGATGCCTAATACCAAGCAGCAAGAGAAAGTGCTTGGATGGCAGACCGCGGCCACAACTAAGGCAGCAGAGCAGACCACGAATAAGAGTATGATTGCAGTCAATAAGGAGACTGAGTTCAGGAAGATATTCGATGCGGAGCAAGGTAATATCACAGAAGGTTCTGCGTTCGAGGCTCCTGCTTATACCGCGATGCTGAACTCTCCTGAGATCAGGAACCATCCGATATTCCAGAAATACGTGGTGCCTGCGCTTGATCCTACATCTATCCGTAGTGCTTCCAATCCAGATGTGATACTGAGTGCCGCTACCCGTGCGCTAGCAGATGGCGCCGTGGATGCGACTACTGCGGCCAAGTTCGTGAGTTCCTACTTCACTCGCGCAGTCAAGATTAATAATGATGTGCATGAGTTCCGGAAAATCGCAGGGCGTTCGCAGACCAGCTATACTGCGCCAGTCAGTCTCGGCGGTGGATTCTTTGCTGATGCAACATATGGACTAATAACTAGCCGCGAGCGTGTGGATCTCACAGATCCTCTGAAGGTTCAGTATGCAATCCAGAAGCTGTACGTTTCCAATGTGGTGCAGCGTAGCGACTATGCGCGAGTAGGAGCAGCTGCAATGTCTGGCGCTAGGGCTGCTGGGCCTGCTATTGCTGATGCTTACAGTGCTGCGCCGGGAGTTGCACTTGATGGACTGGGCGCTGCTGCTAGTGCCGCTGGCAATCTCATTCCTCCTGCTGTGCCGTTCCCGAATCTGCCAGCCCAGTTCCAAGGCGCGCAGACTTATGAGCAGCGCACTGGGCAACCATTCTACAGCACACTGAAGCCAATAGATTCCATTCCGCGCACGGCGCACAAGGCAATGGAAGATGCGTATGGTCTGAAGGAGATTAAACAATAATGTCTGAAGAAACTCTGGATAGCGTACCTGCCTACTTCATTGCCGCAGGTATCCATGACTCGCTGGGCAATCCAAATTCCGGTCAGGGGATTCTGTCGTCTGCTGCTGATGTTGTGACTAAGGGGATTCCCGCGGCCGCATTTGCTACATACAATGATCTGTCGAATATACCTTCCAACATTGGAAACTTCTTCCAAGGTGAAGGTACGTATGAGACTTCCACGACTAAGCAGCGTCTTGCTGAGTACGATACAGATCTGGCTAATTACTACGAAGATCACAAGCTGGGAATAGACGCGGCTGGATTTCTTGCAAGCAGCATTGTGCCTGGCATGGCCGGAGTTAAAGTACTCCGGGGCGGCCAGCTGATGTTACGGGAGGCAATCGGGGCTGGCAGTTTTGGAGGTACATTCGGCGAATCTTTAGGTCTGCTGGCCCCCTCCCACCAGAAGTATCTCAGCAAAGCTATTGAGTCTCTTGGCTCGAAAGGCAATCCATTCTCTCTGATGGAGGAGAATGTTGCCAAGTCTTTGCGTGATGGAGTATGGCAGAATTTCATGGAAGGTGCAGTATTCACTGGATTCGTGAATGCCACTATGTTTAATACTCCCATCCTGAATGAGCGCACCAGTTCCGATCTCATGTGGGATGTGGTGACTGGCGGCGTACTCGGCGGTGTGGTTGGCGGCGCTATCCAAGGAGTTATTACTACCAGTGCAATTAAGAAAGGCCTGACTGGTATTGACAAGGAATTGCAGCCGTGGAAGATTACGGCCAATCCCATCGAGTCTGCTACTGCCAGTGACAAGATTCTTGTACGGTTACATCAACTTGAAGGACTTCCGGTTGTAGATCCCAATAGCCCCTTCGCGGCGCGGATGGCAGATACGGCAGCAAAGACTCAGCAGACTTTGTGGAATGAAATCCGCGGCCATCTCAATACGCTGACCAGCCAAGATGATGTAGCAGCAGAGACTTTGTTCAAGACTCTTAAGAATAGTTCGTTCGATGACAACATGAAGATGTTGTTGGAATCTTCCTCCATAACTCGGCTCGGTGTGGTTAGCGGTGCGGAGAAGCGCCGTTCTGCATTGCTTGCTAAACACAAAGCTACGCTGTCTCTGACTCCTGAAGAACAAGCTGAACTCACCAGTTACAGAGTTTCCTTTGTGGATCTTCTGACTGGAGCAGTTAGTCCTGACAAGCCAGCGATTCCCGGACTTGCTAACAAGTTGCGCAAGGGTGAGACTATTTCTCTTACGCCTCGCGGCGACGGTGTGGCAGTTGGCTCAACTGTATACAATCACAACAACAATCCGTACCGCGCATTTAATATCACAGGGCTGCCGCTGGACGCAGTCGAGTCTCGCTACGCGTGGGCAGAGTTGTCTCCGAAACTGCTGGATGATGGAAGCCATCTCTTTCACGAGACTGACATTCCGCTGCTGCAGAAAGCATTGCGCGATGGGTTCGACAAGATCAAGGTTATCCCTGAAGGTAAGGCAGTCGATGAAGCCTATCTTGTTTCCGGGCAGGCGCAGATTGCTCAATTCATCAAGGGACAGCAGAAAGCTGTAGCAGATCGTATGATAGCTGGAGGTAAGCTGGCGCTGAGTACTGACGATCTGGTGGATAAACTGAAAGGATACTTCGGTATCAACTTCAATGTTGTCGATGATCCTGCCGGTGGGTACTACGGATTCTTCCATCGCATTGCTGGAAAGAGTGGCAAGACTGGAGTTAGTGCGGATGTGATCGCTATTGAGAAAGGCATCGGATTGAATCGGCCTATCTCTGAGATCATTCGCACTCTCAAGCATGAAGAAGGCCACTCGATGTTCCAGGCCATTCTGGATTCCCGTGGCGTGACTCGTACTAATCTGGATGCTACGTTCGATGCAGCTATCAGGGATGAGGTAATGGCGCTTAGTAAGATGGCGCGTCCTCATCTGTGGAGAGCGAAGGATCAGGCATCCATAGATTACAGAAACAACTGGCATGAGATGTTTGCAGATGCTTTTGGCATCGTATCCAAGCAGCCGAAGCTGCTGGACAAGCATCCTAGTTTTGACAAGTTCGCGGGCCACTTGGTGCGTCCGATTCCGCAGACTGTACTGGATGACATAGCTGTTCGTGCCAGTACTCCTACTGCGGCTGATGCTGCTCGTGTTGTGAATGCTACTCCAGAAGTTCTGTCTGGCACGGTGGCTGATGAACTGCAATGGACTGCCCGTGATCATCTGCGTAAGATGGCGCGCGACGTTGGCCATGAGTTCGATCCTAACTTCACTCCTACCACTGTGAAAGCTATTGTCAAATCCAATCTGTTTAAAGATGTGGATGGGCATCTGCTGGAAGGTATGGCAATCGTGGGGCAGAAAGAGCAACTGTATCGTGATGCTGCTGACAAGATCGTCATGCAGTTTCTCAGGGAAGAACTTCCTAGCACAGCAGGTATGCGCGGTGCTCCTATTGGTGCAAGCACTGGGTCAGGATTCCTTACCGCTGAGAATGGAAACTACGGATCGTGGTCAAGTTTCTTTGGCTACGTTGGCCAGCGTACTCATGATCTGATCAAGAAAACCAAGCAGGTTACATCTGACACTCTCACGCCTACGCTGCAGAAAATGGCTGTGCAGACTGATGATGCTATTGAGTGGAGCGTGCTCAATGAGAAACTGCGTAATCTGCCAAATAAGTATTTCCTGAATGAGGATGGCACTGCGCTTGTATATGGTAAGGCTCCATTCGTGGGAGATTTCGATACGCCAGAACTGTACAAGGCAGCACTTGCCAAGTATGATGAATCTGTTGCAAGCGCTGTTGCTAATGGAATGCCAGACTCCATTGCTATCGAGTCGCCGCTGGTGCAGAAACTTATTGCCGATCACATCCAGCTGAATAATAAACGCCGCGGTGTTCTGCAGCAGATCAATATCAACAATGGCTACCATGATCGTTTCGACGAGGGAGTGTTCTATCCGATTCCACGCAATCCTAAGAATACGCCGCACTTTGCTTACGTGATTGACAAGTCTGTGAATGGCACTGGCCACTCGAAGATGATCTATGCCAAGGACGCGCAGACGCTGGAGACTCAGATCAATAGCATCATGACAGATCCTGAGTTGCTTGCCAAGGGATTGAAAGTATACACCAAGAAAGAAGCTGAGGAGTATTTCAAATCCATTGGCCAGTTCGAGTTCGAGCGCACGCTGTCGGATAATTACATCAATGTGGCGCTTGCTCGTAAAGGCGGAAGTTCTTCGTTCCTGCCACTTACCGATCCTAAAGAGATCGTGAATGATATGCTGGAGTGGCATCTCTCGCGGGATGCTGCTACTGTGCGTACCGCCGTAGAGCACAAGTATGCGCAGGAGTTCTCAGGTTTCCGCTCTGTGGCTGCTCCTGCTATTCAGGCTGCTTCATCGAAGTTCGGATACATCAGTCCGCTGTCGTATGCTCAGAACACTGTGAATGATCCTGCTGCTAATCTTATCAAACTAGCACTGGACATTACCAAGATCGACGAGTATCCGCTGTGGGCAAATGCCAATACGTACTTCGACAGCGCAGTTAGCAAGCTGACGGATGGGATTGGCAGACTGTTTTCTAAAGCCACAAGCACGGATCATCTGGATGAAATCAATGCCTCACTTCGTAATGTAGGATACGAAGGCCCGGTGGTAGACAGTGCTTTGTACGAAGCCATGAATGGTAAGGTGGCGCGCGGAGCACTGACCACTGTTGTAAATAAAGTCAACTCTCTTATTGCAACATTCGCGCTGCGGTCAGATCCAATGAACGCATTGAACAACTCGGTAGGTTCAGCAGTCCTACTGGGCGCTGAGACCAAAGCAGTGATGCGTGCAATTCAAGGTGGCAACGCAGAAGCTGTAGGAGAGCTGGCTAAACTGATGCAGATCAAAACGCCTGGTACTGGAGACATGATGACTTCTCCTACCAAGCTGATTGCCAAACATCTGGGTGGATTCCACTCTGACAAAGTAGGCAGACAGTGGGCTAAGGATCATGGATTTGTGACCAGTATCTCTGAGCAGTATGACCAGACGCTGGATCATATCGCAATGGCTATCGCCAATGGAGACAATGCGTATGTGCAGAAGGCGATGGTTAGCCTGAAGAAACTTGGCGACGGTGCTGAGAAGTGGACAGCTAACAAGCTAGTGGAGGAAATGAACCGCTACGTTGCTGCCATGACGATGAAGGACATTACAGATGTGGCAGTCAAGCACGGCGTGTTGTCTCCTGACTCGGCGCTGTCCTATATTAACACATTCGTGAATCGTACTCAGGGTAACTATCTGGCTTCGCAGCGTCCCATTGTATTCCAAGGCCCGATTGGTCAGGCGATTGGCCTGTTCCAAACTTACCAGTTCAATATGCTGCAACAGATTTTCCGCTACGTCGGAGAAGGACAAGGTAAGGAAGTTGCGGTGATGATGGGACTGCAAGCATCCATCTATGGCCTGAATGGATTGCCAGCGTTCAATGCGATCAATACTCACATCATCGGATCTGCTGGAGGTAACACGCAGCACAAGACTATGTACGATGCCATATTCTCTGGAGCAGGTAAGGATGCTGGAGAGTGGCTGCTGTACGGCGGCTTGTCTAATGGCCTCGGCGCTTTCCATCCAGATCTGAAGATTAATATGTATAGCCGCGGTGACATCAATCCACGGCACGTTACTCTGCTGCCTCTTGATCCTTCCAAGACTCCGATCTATCAAGCCACTGAACGCTTCTTCGCTAACAGCAAAGAGATGTACCAGAAGATACAGGCTGGCGGCGATGTGTGGAGTACATTCCTGCGCGGCGTTGAGCAGAATGGTATCTCCCGCCCGCTTACTGGTATCGCTCAGATTCTGGAAGCGGCAGGCAGGGATGACAAGAAAGTGATCTCGATGAATCAGCAGGGTAATATGCTGATGGCGCATGATCTGTATAGTCTCAGCAGTCTTGCTCGTATTGCTGGAGCCAAGCCTCTGGATGAAGCCATTGTGAATGATACGATGTTCAGAGTTAATACATATCGTACTGCTGATGCAGCTAAGAGGAAGGTGCTTGGAGAGGCGATTAAGCTATCTATCCTTGGCGGCAATGAGCCAGATGAAGCCCAGATCTCAGACTTCGCTAAGACGTATGCACGCACCGGCGGCAAGCAGGCAGAGTTCGCACAGTTCATGGCGCAGCAATACAAAAATGCCAACATATCACAAGCAGAGCAACTACGTCGCAGGCTTGGAGCAGAAACTCCTACTGCACTACAGACCATTATGAATGATGGAGAATGACATGAGTATGTTTGATGAACTTGGCAGACTGCCTAACTTTGATGAGATGGTGGCGGCGCTGTCATCTCCTGTAGTTCCTCCTGCTGCTGTTGCTGCGGAAGCCAATCCGTATGCAGAGGAAGAAATGGAACTCAGTTCTGAGGATATGATCCGTGAGATATTCACGATGATGCGGCACAGTCAGAAATCTCCTGAGCCTGCATTCATGGGGCAACTGCCAACTGCGGCGGGCCTGGACTCCTCATTCAATTCAGCTACTGCTACTTATGATGGATTGCCGAAGACTATGAATTACAACGGAGGTTTCTGATGGCTACAAATTTCCCAACTTCTCTGGATGATTTCAGCAATCCTGTAGGAACTGATGGACTGGGTAGCGGCCCTGTTACGCATTCGCAACATCACACCAATCTGAACGATGCAGTAGAGGCGCTAGAAGCGAAGGTAGGCGTTGATGGTAGCGCAGTAGCTACAAGTCATGAGTATCGTATTGCTGCGTTCGAAGCGCTTGGCGTTGGTGAGACTGGCTGGAAAGATCTGACTGCACCTATCTTCGCTGCTCCTGGAGGGGTTTCTGCCCCCTTGCTTACTAATTTCGGCGCGGCTGGCACATTGCAGCGGCAAGAATACGCATTCGCTGTTGGTGACTATGTGTGGCTAGCACCATTTCATGTGAATCACGATCTGAAAGTTGGCGGCTATGGGTACGTCCATGTGCATTGGAGTACGTCTGGAGTTAGTGTGCAGCCTGTACGCTGGGAACTCCATATGCAGCGTGCTCTTGGACATAATCAGGCTAACTTCTCTGCGCCTACGCTGCTTGCTACAATCACTGCAACTCCGCACGGTACTGCATGGCGGCATATGGTTAGTGAGGTGGGAGATGCAGACAGACTTACGCTGACTGAGCCTGATGAATTGATTCTGCTAACTCTCCGGCGTGTCACTAACGGCGGGACTGAGAACACAGACAGCGTGTTTGGTCTGATGGTAGATTTCCACTATGAAAGTAATAGAGATACGAGTCCGTTGAAAGCACCGCCGTTTTATACTTAAATCTTACTAAATCTCAAGACGATAAAAAACCCAGGGATTCTACTCTCTGGGTTTTTTATTTGGTACTACCTACTGCACAGTCTCAATTACATTCGTACTGAGTTCTCGCATTCGTTTCAGCAACAACTCGAACAGACCTTCCAGCTTATCTTCACCGTACTCGCCATCTACTATCACTCCGCAGTAGGTGGCTATCATTGCCACTCGTTCATTCAGAGATGCGTGTTGCGGCAAGGAGGCTAGCATCATCTGGCAGCGAGGATGGTTACGCAGTTCCAGGTTAAGCTGTATTGCAACTTCTGGAAATTGCACAATGTTCATATCAGGATCCCCTTGGTCTCCAGAAACTCCATGATACGTTCAGCGTGAGCTGCCTGCGCCAGTGCATCTTGCAGGGCATTGTGCTTGATGGCAGGCGGTGTGTATGGAATCATCGGGATCATATTCTTCAATGTACGGTAGCAGGCTTCATTGCGGAAATCCCATGGCAGCGGCAGGAAGCAAGCATTGTATGCGGCGGCGAGGACGGGAGAATCGAATGATGCGCCATTTCCCCACGGTGCGATGCCATGCTCAGGAGATAGTTGCTTCAGGTAATCAGCGTACATCAGCAGCGCCAGTTCGATACGGACTGTGCCGGAGAATGCTTCCAGTCTTGCTTCTGGCGATTGCTTATCCCACCATGCGAGAGTAGCAGCATCTTCCACCAGTCCCACTTCGCGGCAGGACTCACGAGAAATCTTTACATAGAACGGTTCCAGATCAGCATGGACTCCGAATGGAACTGCCCCGATTGAGAGAATCGAGCAGCCAGGTTTGGTGCCGAGAGTCTCAATATCATGCATCACTTTGATGCCTTTAAACTGTTTCATCTGTAATCTCCACGTAATCGAAGTAATTGGAAGAATATACAACTTCTGGCTTGCCTGTTGCTCTGGATGTAATCACTACCAGCCCAGACATTGTATTCAGACTGAATTCCGCGGTTGGGAATTCTCTGAACACCACATTGTTTTTAACCATCTGTATCATACTCATGCAATGTATTTCCTTTCTTGATCTGACAACAGTGAGAAATCTACGAACTCGCTTGATTCTTCCTCTAGTATTCTGCGCTTTGCGAGGAACCCTGCCTTTGTGGATATGATCTTTTCCGCAATTACTAGGTTACTGATCATATCCTTTAATGCGGATATATCTTCCAGATCATTATGTACTGCTTGCCACAGTACTTTTAGTGTAACTGGGGTGTATGAGTTCTCTAGGACTTGGATTACTTTATGTGCAACATCAGAGTTACGCGCTTTTCCAAACTCTCCAAGAGCCTTAGGCATGCTGTGCTCCGCGTGGGTGAGTAGCGTATTAGCGTAGAGAACATCCGATTCAGTAATCTCATTGCGCAGAGCAGAAGCAGAACATATGAGACATAGCTTAATAAGATGAGTAAACCGGCGGTTAGTATAAGACTCGAATCGAACATCTGAAAGTCCCCCGTGAGATTTGTAAATGGCATCTAGCATATTGCGCGCGGTTGGATCTAATACTGCCACGCCTGATGCTACCTGTCTGACTGCATGAAATAGATCTACCAATAGTTTCTCTGTCTTGTCTGAAGGTGCTTCTGGGAATGTGATTCTTTTATCAGTTTTCTCTCCATGAATCAGTATGAGTCTGGAGAAAATACCTTGGCCTATTGCTTCCGCTGGAAACGCTAGGCTGAAACCAGTTGCTGTGTTACCTGCTAGGATACTTACTGTTGGATCAGTTATGATGAGAGACTTGGAATTTTTCTTACGATCTGAGAACTGCCCGCTGTAATCCCAGAGCACACCTAGCAGCGAAAGGAATTCAATATTTCCGTTACCTACGAATGTATTGAATTCATCTGCTGCTACTAGGATTTCCGCTGCGCTGCCCTCGCCGCCAAATAGATTCTGTTCCCAGATATCAGTGCTGCCTGTCTCCAATCCCTCACCTGCTAGATCCATTAGGAATTTCTCTTTAGTGGTTCTCTCTGCGGCAATGCGATCATAGCCAGCTTTTCTTAGCAGACCTGCTGCAATCTTGATCGCTGTGGATTTCCGCGAACCTGCACCTCCCATTAGCATTACATAGAGATTACTAGAAATACTAAAATGGCCCAGCCGAAAGTGGTATCTCCGGCCAAGCCACGCTCCTAGTATTGTCAGACATGACCATCGGTGGAATGTTGCAGGCGCTTCTGTTTCCCCGATATAGTTCATGTATCCTGTGATTAGATCATCACGGTTGTTTTGCACAGTTATTCCTTAGGTTCTTTCGGTTTTACAATCCTACCGAAGAATAGCTTCTTTCCTACTATGGTGACTGGAACCGTGTCTTTAGAATTGCGACGTTTCAATACCAGCTTGAGGAATTTCTTTTTAGATTTCTTGCTCACGATTGCGCCTCTTTGATAGCGGCGTCGATGGCAGCATCAAGGTATTCCCATTTAGCATTGTCCATCACGCTGAGATAGTCGTTGTTCCTGATCCACCGATACCGCTCCGCATCCTTCCGCAGTCGCAGAACATCGTCCAGTGATGCCGACTTGTATTCATCATTGCACCCGTTGTAGTAACCGAGTGCGGCGGTTCCACAAGCAGCAAGCCGGATACGCTCTCGTTCAAGTTCCGTTTTGAGTTCCGCAACCTCGGCTTCGAGAGCGGCGATGCGTTGCTTAGATGCAAGCCACTCGGTTTCCATAGTCTGTAAGTCCATCATTCCCCAGCCTCCTTGCGAAGTTGTGCTGCTTCTTGGGTGGCTTTTTGCACAGCCCTTGTGCATCCTGCTTTCAGCATGATTTCAATGTACCTTTCCAACACCGCCGCCGCATACAGCTTGTTGCTGCGGTCGAGTGCGGTGGTGTCATGGGGAGCGGAGAGTGCTATTCTGCGCAGTTCTCTAGAATGATGATTGTCAGACGAGATTCCACGCAACGCCTCACGCAACTGCTGCGAGTATGCTTGCTCACAGATCAGTTTCGATTCTTGCACGGTGTATTCGTTTTTCAGCCATGCTTTTGCTTGCTGCTCGGCGGCGAGTTGTTCCTCGCAAGCCTCTAGTTCTTCAGTGGTATCCAGTAGCGCAGAAGTGCGTTCTTTCTCTGCTTGCGTCAGTTCCTCCACATGTTTACGCAGGGCGTTACGTTCCTCATGTAGTTCAGTCCAAGATTCAGTCATATCTAAATCCCCCATATTCCAAGTCGTACACTACCTTCTAATACTTTCTTCTTCATCCTGCTTCTTGCACTTCTCTCAGCAGGCGTCAGTTTAGAAGGTTGCCTTACATCCTTATTACCAAATCCCCACACCTTAGTGGGCATACCATTTGCGCCAGTGCGCTTCCAATGCACTACACAGACAACACCAATCCTTTTCAGTCTGTGCATCACAAGGCGAGAATACTCTAGTGATGTATTTAATTCTACAGACAATGCCTCCACAGTGATTGGGCCATCGGCTGCCAGTATCTCCAATGCTCTCTGGTATTGAGTAGGTATAAAATCTAAACCTACCTGCTGTTTGATTGCAAGCAACTCATTCTGCGAGATCACTCTGTGTCTCCCCAGTTAGTACTTCCTTTACCGTCTTTCCCAAGCTTAAGTGCTGCTGGTACAGTAAAGCTTCTAACTTTGCCATCGTATCCTTTGATGGATACACTGATCTCCATACATTCTCGTACTCGTTCTGCCAGATATTCATGACCTTCCCTGAATTGGAACAGTATTGAATCATGAATTTGGGCGAGCAATTTAAAATTAGCGTGGTGATCGGGATGCATTGCGATTTCATAGAATACCCTCATGAAGGCTTTGTTAAGAGTCATTGCATTTAGAGACTGCGGAGGATGCGCAACGTAGGCATTAAGCGCGCTCTTGCTTTTCGACGGATCATCAAAGCAATACCGTACCCAGCCAGTTGTATTAGCTTGATACGGTACAGTATGTACAGCTTTAGATGACAGCATATGAGTGGTGAGAACTTCATGGATAACTCCGGGGTAGTAGATCCTAGAAATTGCAGGGTATGTGGTATGGAATTGCTTGAGCAGGTGCTCTGCTATTTGCTTGTAAGACCAGAGGCGCGGCAGTTTCAATATGCGCGCGGCCTCGGCAATCTTATCTTCTCCCATCGTATCTACCAGAACATTCGCGCCCATGTTGTAATTAGCACCATGATTCACACGCTTGGCCAGATCTCTCAGCGCCTTGTCTATTGTTTTTCTGAGGGCGTCTGAGTAGATAGAATCGTAAGGTACGCCAAAAAACGCCGAGGCATTGACAGAGTGAAAATCTCTTGTGCCTGAGACGGCTTTAATGAGACTCTCGTCACCTGCGATATGTGCTGTGTCACGGCTTTCAGCTTGTTCGAGATCGCACTCCCCGATGCGGAATCCATCATCTGCAACAAAGGTGCGCTTAACAACAGATCCTCTTGGAATATTTTGGATCTGGAGGCCACACCAAAAATGATGCTCCTTACTAGCAAGGCGTCCGGTATCAGTTCCATGTGGATTAAGAGCATATAGGATTCTTCCCCTGTATTCTTTTCCTGGGGTGAGGTAGGTTGAGACAAGTTTTCTCTCCTTACGAATTGATACTACTTGGTTAATGAGATGTGCGTTGAGTGGATGACGCAGTTTTGCTTTCGCTAGATTCTTTGCATCAGCAGCGCCGAGATCTGCACAGCCTAGAATCTTTAGCAATTCTTTCATCTGAACTGGGCTATTAACATTGAAGTCTCGCACACCCAGTTGCTTAGATAGTCTGGCATTCTTACTGGAAATGGATGCTTCCATCTCTGTGCATTGGGTTGAGAGACTTGGAATGTCTCGCTTGATTCCAGTCATCTCAGCAAGGTGGCATGGAAACAGAAGTGGGAACTCATTGGCATAGTTATCTGCCGCCCACTTTGGCATATCTCTGATGCAGCCTAGCAGAACTAGCGCCGTTGCGACTGTATCTTTGGCACAATATAGATAGTATGTATGTAGATCTGACGTCGCGGCCAAGTCTTTCCAGTACATAGACTTGCGTACAAAGAACGCATTAAGCGAAGCCAAGTCTTTAGGGAGTTCGGAGTACCAAGCATGGAACATGGTAGCGGTGTCCCAGAGGTAATTATATGGGACAGCCGAATACATGGATAGATACGCAATATCATATTTACCATTCTGAAATACCTTTGGCGCTTTTAATTCCCAGTTGAACTTCCGCATCCAAGTAACACCCCAGCTGCTATCAATAGGCAGAACACTTGAATGAGCGCTGAGATTGTTATTGGCGTCGATGAATATAGCAGTATAGCCAATGCAGCGAATACTAGGAGGATCGCTGAAAGTCTCGATATCGGCCGCGATGATGTACGCATTTGAATACCTCTCGAATATCTGTTCTACATTGGTAGGATCTAGCACACACCAATCAAACGCAGGCTCAGGGAACCACGCGGTTGGATTCGTCAGTTTAGATATATACCTTGATGCTAGGAATGCACCGTATGGTACGGTGATAAGATGTTCGAGAGGATGCAGGAATAGTATCTCGCGGCCATGAGAAGTAAAGATTGAACCTGCATAGTTATCTATGCTAGGTTTGCGGCGAGAGTTCTGCAATACTACCAGCTTATTCAGCAATGCTTGCGACGTGGTAATGATTGCATCAGCTTTCTTTTCACGAGCAATTACATCCAACTCATATAGAGTGGATGGTGTATCTGTGATGACTGCACAGGATGCAACACCAATACAAGGTTTCAATCTTGCAAGGTATGGCTTATCCTGTGCAGTAGCTACAAGTAAGAGTCTCATGGATCAGTGGATCAGCGCGTGAATGCGAGTTCTTGTTGTAGGAAATCTTTGGCGGAGGCTGCAATATCTGCTCCAGATGGAAGCACAGTGAGTTCAGCAGTTTGAAGATTAACTGCAAAGAAGTCACCGCGGGTCACAACCTCATGTACCATAGTGGAATTGAACAATCTCTTTACAGGAGTGACACGCATATATGCTTTGCCATCATACACGAATACCCTGCTACGAACTGCGGGCTTAGATCCAGCTTTAGATTCCTTGTTCATACTCAGCCTCCTCAGATGGTGACATTAGATTATTCTCATACCGATACAGCTGTGCCATTTTGATTTCTTCTGCTGTGCAAAGCTGCGGGTTGGCAGTCCATGTAGCATACGCTGCTTCCCTTGCTTGGAGTGGATCAGCCAGATCTAGGCCAAGTTTATCTGCAATAGACTTGCGTCCAGTAGAAACGAATGCAGGAGTCACACCGCCATACTCATGCTTCAGTAGGAATAGTTTTAATTCTTGTGTTGTATTCTTCCTGAGATTTTCAGTGGCCGCCCGATCATCAGACTGCATGAGATCGAGAAAATAATTAAGTTGAGTAATGGTAAGATAAGGTCGAAATTTAGGAGTAGCCATGACATTATGTTTCCTTTTCTGTGTGGTGTGAGCTGATTGAGTGGGACTAAGATCTTGTGAATCCTAATCCCACCGGAATCAGATCATACGCCTAGGTCTAGACAATGATCTTGGTCACGCCGGTATAGGACTGAGTCTTGTCCTTGTTCTGGCGAACCTTGCACACGACCTGAACTTCCATGCCTTGTGCAGCTTCCATGATCTCGGAGATCTTGCCTGCGCCGGTTGCTTCGCCGAGGGTTTTCATGATTGCTTTGAAAGAACCCTGGCCGAATTCATTGTCCAGCATATACAGCACAGATGCTTCCGTGCCAGCTTCCAGCGGAGTATCGCCAGCATTGGCGAGTTCCACAGTCTCCAGCGCCTTCATCTTCATCTCGACGGAAGGATGCTTATTGACTTCCTTCTTCTCGAAGTTGATGATGACACGATGCACGCCATTGGGATAGACGGCAAACTCAGGGAGATCCGCCAGATCATCAATGGAAGAATCAAGGATGCTGTCCAGATCGACGTTGCTATTGGTTTCGCTCATTTCAGTTTCTCACTTTCATGGTTTAAGTAGATTGAGTTGCATGGATGTGTTGCGTGTGTGCAGGTTATTTGATAATACCTAGCAGCCTGTCTGCCACTAACTTTGCATAGCCAACAATGTCATGCCAGCTATCGTGATAGTTAGGATCACCGTTTAGGATACGACCAACCTTGTGGGCGATCATTTCCAAACATTCTTTCTGATCTACTGCGAGAGTTTCCCAGTTGGGAGAATCTTGCATTGCCTCTTTGATATTCTGTGTGATGCGAGCGTGATCGACAAAGAGTCCGTAACGAGAGCCACGTTCCGTAAGAGTTGTATCAATGTCCTGTGTCATTTCGTGATACCTCCGAGTGTCTTGAGTGATGCGATTGCCTTCTGCCCAGGAGTTTCAGGTGGCTGCGATGTGGATTGCATAATTCTATGGAGATCACCGCCAGCTTCCATTCCCTCCAGTACTACATCAGTTCTACTGCCAGTAAGAATGTTATTCGCATACGTTGTGCTGGATGCAGCAATGTGTTTCCTGTTCTTCATCTCGCAATACACAACATGATCGAAATACTTTGCAGTATTGCGAGATGACTTAGATGATCCGCATACAGGGACAATCTTCTTGCGGCCATCTTCCATCTCAACTTCTTCTTCATGACTGATGCAGACTACGTTGTATTTGGCCTGCTGAATTTGAGAAAGGAATTTCTCTACTACTGCGCGCAGGTTTCCCCAGTCAGAGAAATCCATCTTGTAATCATCCGGCTTATCCTTAGTTATAAAAGCGATTGCCGAATTCGTGAACTGGGTGAGAGAGTCAATAACAACAACCGTATCCTGGCCAACCTCAGAGAGATTGATTGTGGTCGTAGGTGCGTTATCTTTCTTACAGAGAGGGCATAGCACCTTACCGTGCGCTTCACAGATTTGTACTTCCTTTCCTGTGATAACTTTGAGCATCGTCTCAACTGCAATTGGGAAGGTCTTGCTATCTGGAATGGATACGAGTTCAATCCTTTCCTGATATTCGCGCGGTAGTTTAAGTAGTGTGCCATAGCCATTCTCCAGATCGAACCAGATGATTTTGTATTTGCTTGCCAGTCCCGCGGCCAGCTGTGTCTTGCCAGATTTGGGAGCACCGAATACAAGAATGCGGTGCGTCGAGGATGGTGCTTTGTCGGTTAGTTTCATAGTAGTGTATCTCCTTGTGTGTGCGGTTTATTCTTTAGCAAGCTGCGCTTGAATGAGATCGTTGATCGTGAGTGTGATTTGGAAATCTTCTTCCTGTGCGCGAATCAATTCCTGCTTCTGTTCCTCCGTGAGTGCGGTAGTCAGTACTTCTGTGCTGAGAGTGCAAGTGCCATAGTACTCACACTCACGGTAGAAATCATAGCAGGATTCCCCGTGCATAGGATAGATCCCTGCATTTTCGTACATCATAATGGTATCTACTTCGAGCATGAGAGTACGAATCCACAATGCGCGGTCGAGATAGAATTTCTCAAACGGCATCGAGTCATACTCAGATGCCTTTGTTTTGTATATCAGATACTGCACAGTGTAGGATGACAGATCTGGGAACAGAGTGTCAAGCACAATACTGTAGCCAATACCTTGGAATGAATTCTTGTATGCGGCGGAGGATAGATTGGTAGCTGAAGTTGTCTTCAGTTCCAGTATCATTACTTCCCCTGTTAGAGTATTAACAAGGACTGCATCCACGAATCCTTTGTATGTGAATCCGTTAGGAAGTCTTACGATGAATGATAGTTCTACGGCAGGCTTGCCATTGTATGTAGCAAGTTCCCAATCACGGAGGAATCCATTCTTGCACATGGAAATGAAACGCTGGACTGCGGCAACTGCAAGCCAGAACGATTTCTTCTGCTTGTCATTCTCGTCTAGCAGATCAGCTTCCCATTGCAGGAAACATTTCCAGATTGTGAGATCCTCATCGTGATGGGTGATGTATTCTTGGATACCCAGTCCAACCGTGTGACCAAATGCGAATGTCACAGAGGAAGTATCACCTTCCTTTGGTTCCTGTTTCTTTGTATTCAGTTTGTACAACTGATACTTGCGCGGGCAAGAATGCAGAGTTAAGAGAGATGAATAGGAAAGTGCTTTGATTCTGAGGTCAGTATCCATTGTAGTATTTCTTCTTGAATGAGTGGATTGAAATGTGTGCAGTCGTTATAGCAGTGCCACGCCGCAGTTAGGTTGCCATCCCAGAATATTGCAAGAGCCACACCGAGATCGCGGCTGACATGGTAGCGATGATTAGCTGGCTGATAACAATACAGACAAAGCCAATCCGCCAGTATCTTGTAGTCAGAGAAATTAATCCCACGACGCAGACGCAGATCGCAGTAAAGGACAGCAATTGGAGAGTTACTAGCCACATTGTGTGCTCCCTATCACAGATCGGCGAGCGTGATAGATTTCCCTTTGGGAATCCTGGCCTTGATTGCAGCCTGTGTTATCTCAGTAGTGGTTTGCTTCTTCAGACCTGATACCACTATTTCTATTTCCTCATCGGTAAGAATTGTGACAATGCTTGCATCCTCTTTCAGTTGCTTGTGAATATCACGCAACAGAATAGGCAGACGAGGATGTGCAGACAGAATTGATTCCTGCAATTCGGCCAGTTTGATTTTCAGATCTTCTGGCATCTGTACTGCGGCAGCTTGTGTGGCCTGTGTCATGTTTATAATCCTCTGAGTGTGAGAAATGTATTCAATGTGAATGTGATAATCGAACCTGCAATTTCAATGCGAAGTCTGTGAGACTTGTTAGACTCTGCAAGTTCGTAGAGAAATTCTGTGTCCTTATCTCTGCGCTTTTTCACCGCTTTGATTATGCGACGGTGCGCTGTTGGAGGTGCAGTAATTCTGCACTTTCCTTTTGCTTTTAATTCTTTCCATATTGGAAGATAGCGGGAGTACTGCTGTTCGATGGACATAAGATTAGGGCCAGAGAATTTATTAGATTCCCTAGCCCTAAATTATGGCTACTGCAACAGCAGATTACAGGTTTGCCAGGAGCGCAGTCTCGTCTGCTTGCAGCAGAGTCTCTGCCTTTTCATCCAGGAACTTCACGCAGTCGGTGAATTGTTCAGCTTGCGTGCTGTTGTTGAAATAAACAGCGAGTTGCTCACGCAGCTTGGTGATGACAGGCTTGTTGGTCTTGACCTTCTGGAACTTGCCGACGAACAGTTGAGCAGCAAGAGTAACTTGCTCAACAGATTTGCCAGTAGCGCCCGGCATAACAGCGATGTAATCAGCAGCGAATTCTTCCCAGACTTCCTTGGGAATACCACGGCCACGCTTCTCTGCATCGGGCATGTTGGCGATGAATTCCCAGGTGCATTGCGGCATCGGGAAATCAGCAGCAGTCATGCCATCATTGTCATTCAGAATGCTGCGAGCCTGCGCGACGACGATGGATTCCACAGCAGACAGCAACAGTTCGAGTTGCTTGCCGCCAGCTTTGAGAATATCCACAACACCTTCGACAGAAGGAACCGGAAGTTTCAGTTCCACAGAAGGACGCTTGTTTTCGATGCCAGATTCCTTGTCCTTGACAGTCTTGAAGTGAAACTTGAATTCTTTCACGTCGATCTTGTTGTCGAAGTTGGCTTGCACATCGGCTTGATTGGTGACTTCGCTCATTTCAGTTTTCCTTTCTAGGGAAATTATGCTGCGGGTTGTACTACGGTTGTGATACTGAGTGTGGAGATGCGCTCTCTTGTGAGAGTGTTGGCATTATGCACTAGGAAGGGAGGGTTGTCAAGACCCCTCCACTTCCATAGCTACCAGAGTTGTTACATCATCTGGCTGATTAGTGATTCTTCTCCAGAATCTAGCTTGCCTTTGAAGAACTCAGCTTTCTCAGCTAGCGTATTGCCACGGATTCTCTGGCCTGTGATTCCTTTCGAGAAACTATCAGGCTCACAGATTACATAGAGTTCCTCTCTGGCGCGAGTGCATCCAGTATATAGCAGTTCTCTTTGAATCATTGTGTTGTGAGAATGATGCATCATGAAATACACTTTGCGCCATTCAGAACCCTGAGACTTATGTACTGTAAGAGCGTATGCCATTAGCAGGCTATTGATTTCTGCCGCAGACTTAACTTCAATCTCTCGCTCAGTATCATTCATCCTGATTGTGAGAATGTGAGATGCTTCCCGCACACGATCCTCTACATCTGCTGTCATGTTTGCGAGAAGATCATCTATATCTTCTGGATTCTCAGAGTCTATTTCTGTGCCAGTTTCTAGCGCAGATTCCTCAGCAGAATCATCAATGTGTCCCCAGTAATTAAGATGCGGCGATGGAGATTGCGGCCAGTTACCTGCATATACTGGATTGCGTTTGATTCCTACCAGAGTAGCATCCTCTTTTTCATACAGAAGTTTCTCTCCGATAGAGAAGTAATGCTTCTCATAGCCTGCGATTACTTCATAAGTTACAAGCTGTTTGGAGCGTGCAATATGATTGCCAATGTGCCGATTCAATTCATCAGTACCGCAAGCCTTATTGAATGGAATCAGAATCATATCTTCTTCTGGCAGATAATGCTTCGCATCGTATGCTTGTTTAAAGAATGCGGCAAGCGTGAGTAGCGCAGAATCTGAATTGATACGCTTCTTCCAAGGATGCAGCTTGAGTTTTCCTGGCACGTTTAGTGACTCGAATTCAGTCACAGGAATTGGAACACCTGATAGAATGCGGTGTGCAAGTCTGATGATTGGTGACTCTAATGCCTGACGATATACAGTTACCAGTTCTATGGTAGGTAATGAGAGCATTTTGTATCCGAGAATAGCAGATCCGAATACTGGAGGCAGCTGTTGAATGTCTCCGAGAAATATGAATTGCACAGACATAGGATCAGCAAGTGCAGTCCAGATTTTGTAGAATAAATCTACAGATACCATAGAAGATTCATCTATGATAATGGTGCGGATATTACGAGGCAATGGATTTCCTGCATGGCGCGCAGGTTCGAATCGCATAGTCTTTTTGTATTCGCCAGATACTTCATCGAACACTTCATAGAATACTGGCTGATACTCTAGCAGTTTATGAATTGTTACACAGTTATCTTTCAGTTCCTCCGGCAATGCTTTCTTGAGATTCATCACAGCACGACGAGTATAGCTAACTGCGACAATTGCAGGTGTGCTATATGGCAGATGTTTGTGCGTGTCTGCAATTGGAGGAATATGTTTGGAACGTAGCAGTTCCTCTATTGCACCGCGAGTAGATGTTGTTTTACCTGTACCTGCTGCACCAATCAGGATGCAAGACTTGCCAGATAGCACAGTCTGAATAAAACGCCATTGTTCAGCGTTGTATTCAATCACTTTGCCGTAGCGATCAATGCCGGTATGTACAGCAGTACGCAGAGATTCTGGTATTGTGGAAGGTGCCACTTCCTCTGCGATAATGGTGGGCCGCGTAGTTGGCTGCATTGCTGCTGCCTTTTCTTTTGCGCGAGCAATCAGTTCGGATAGTTTAGACATTTGATTAGATTCCTCAGATCAGATTACTTGTGGGAGGATGGCGAAGATATGGAAACTAGAACTACTGGATCGCCAAATCCTGGCTTAGGATTACGAAATGAAAGTGCGTACTGTGCAGTAGGATTACGCAGGATTGCTCCTCTTGTGAGATCGTTATGATAACGTACATAGAATGCAATGTTATCTCTGACAATCATACCTGCCTCGATTGAGTCAATTGTATGATGCCCTGTCCAGTACAGTAGTTTATAGTACGAGAAGTAGCGATCCACAATGGGGGCAGGAATTGCGAATACATTTGCCAGATAGAAACGCAGTCCAGATTTAATGAGCAGAGAATCAGCACGAGATGCAGGAATAGGAAACAGTTCCGATTGCGGCGATTGGATATTTACGGGTGACATTAGATCTCTCCCAGTCCGGTGATTTTTGTGGTAGATGTGGGTGTGGATGCAGATGCCAATCTCCATTTCATTCTGGCTTTCAAGTATGCAAACTCAGTGGGATAATCTTTCCTGTGCGGTTCAAATGCAGGTGCATCATTAATGAGTAGTTGCAGGTTTGATTCACCTACATCATCATTGTCTGAGAGAATGGAGAATGTAGGACTGCCGATAGAAAAGAATCCATCTATTGTCTGCAATCCGCCACGCAGAGTAGAGAATAACTGATGGGAGAATATGCTGCCCATGCTGTAGTTCTCCAGATTATCTTCGCAATGCTCAATGAGTTCTACCAGATCGTCGCGATTGATTTGAATTATGTCTATACTGGAATAGCATTTGATAATTAGATCTTTCCAGTATTCTGAGAGAGGTAGAATTGTGCCTCTGATATTTGTGGTGAATACAGGAAACGCTGCTGCTTCCGCTGCCCATTGTGCAAGTAGGTGTGCATAGCGTTCTGGTTTGATGGAGGGATTTTTGATCAATCTTTCCAGAGCTGATTCACGTTTCTGTAGTTTTGTACGTAGATCTTGCTGTGCAAGTCCATTGACAAAGTCAGCGTATTGAGAATCCCATATATCTATCCAATGCTTTACATTGCCGAGAGTTGCAGTATCACGAGATACTACAAAGCGAGGCAGGACAAATCTGGGAGTTTTGATTCCTGAGATTCTGCCGATGCAGGAAACCAGAGATTGCATGTTAGAAGCTACAATCTGTGCGGTGTTTCCAGTTCGCATTGCGGCAGTTCTGAACTCTACCAGTTCAGTCGCGTTTAGAAGTGCGAGGAATAGCAGGTAGGAATCCACTTCTCCAAGTTCAGCAGACTGCCATTTCGGGTAGTATTTCCAGAGTCGTTTCAGAGGTGCATCAAAGATCGGATGATGCAGTTCTCCCATTGTGAATGAAATGGGAAAGTGTTCAACTTGGAATTGAACACCTGATTTAGCACATAGAATCCTGGCCATGATTAGGTTCCTTGTCAGTTTCAGAAGTTGGTGCGATTGTGATTGTAACCAATGATGGCTACGATCAAGACGATGATGCTGAGTGTAAGAGATAGCATGATAGATTCTCCGAGTATGATGGGATGATTGGATTACAGGTCAGGTAATTCGATTGCAGTTTTCTCAGGTTTCTCTGTGGATGGCCTATCTCCCCAAGGCAAACCATACTTATCTGCACAGATAGGGCCATAGCCATGAAATACTGAGGATGCATTGTCTAAATCTCTGCCACAGAAACAACAATAGCCGTATTTACGGCCTTTGATCTGAGACTGGGAAATAGGACTGAGACAGAATTGCCGTATCTCATTCCAGATTTCTTTACTTTGATTGTAGAGAATCAGGGAGTGTCCTGCGTCTGGTATCTTGCCGGTATATTCTCCCTCGATTTTAACTGCAATGTATCCTTTTGTTGCCAGATACAGTCTGCACTTGCGAGTGTCTGCGAGCGTGAAAGAGATCGCAGGATAACGCAGAGTAGTTGCAGCTTTGGAGAATAGTGCGAATAGTTCCGCATATTCTCTGGTATCTTGCGGTGTCGTGGTATTCATTTTGCAGACTCCATGCTGAGAATGACAAGCTGTAAAATCCTGGCAATATGATGGCAAAGTCTGGCACGTTTCCATCCAGACTTACCTTCCCATTTTGCAGTATTGCCGATTATACGCATGGCATCATATTCTTTCCTGCCGCCAACTGGATAGACAATATCCCCAGAATAGTATTGCCAAGAACGTGAGGCAAGCATTGTCACAATCTTGCCAGTATCGGGATAGAATTTATCCAGATTATTGCAGATGCCGATGCACTTTGTGATCTCAGTCTTTCCAGTAGGAAAGCCAAGCACAGTCTCCCGCATTGCTGCAATTGTCGAGACTGGCATGGAATCAAGAAACTCTGCAATGTATGCAGCAGATTGTTCTTTGCTGATTGGCTTATTATCGTAAATAGAGAATGACAATTTTCTTTCGTTGAATTCAGACATGATATAGATTCTCCAGATTAGATTGAGTTACGATACGCGATAGTACTTAGCACCACCATCTGCATCTTCGCAGACAGAACAGCCAGACATACAACGGGTCGGGATTGCCAGAGAAGTGGTAATTCTCCACTTGTGCGCGAGGATGATATTCATGGGATCTTCCACGGCAAACTCTGCACCATCCCGGATTGCTGCGTGATGATCTGGCGTATCATACACCACGGTTGGCACAGTTTCCTCTACAAAGAATTGCGTATTGTTGTGATCAATCAGGCGCACAACTTGATACAGTACGCCATTGTGATCTTGCTTGATATCAATGATGCTGCGATGAATGATTGGCATGGCTAGATTCTCCAGATTAGATATGGTGTGATGTGATATTGCGGATTGATTGGAATAGATACAACATACTACTCAGAGATCTGGCATCCAATCATTTGCCAGTTCCTGTTTTGCGCCCTTTTCTGCCGTTGCTGCAATGAATCCGATACCTGCCGCCATTGCTTGTTGCGGCTTGTATCCGAGTTCATATCCTACACAATCCTCTGGGCAGATTTGCTTCAGAGTATTCATGAATCGTGCGCCATGATGATCACCGGGATTGTAAGCATGGCTCATTTCATGAGCAACATACCATACCCAATAATTATGCTTTGCTTTGTTCTGTGCTTCCGACAATGCCCATTGGGGAATGGTAATGTATTTCGGGCCATAATAGCAGCGACCGCGAACTTGATCAACTACAAAAAACTGCCAACCTTTTGCAGCCAGTTCCTTGTATTGTGCCGCCAATGGCGAATTGCCAAGAGACACCAATAGGCGCATTGTCAGATTATTATCTATTCCTGCCGGTAGTTTCATCATTTTCGTTTCCTCTCTAGATTCAATTAAACCACTAAATGGGCTGACCAGACTGTAATCCTGTAATCCCACTATCCTAACTCATTCTACCCCATCCTCTGGGGCTTGTCAATCCCCTACCCTAAATCTGCCAGACAAGCCTCAAACTACTTACTCTACTATTACCCCATTTTAAAAATTTATAAATATATATATACATGGTAATAACAGTGTGTGTATTGTATGTGGTAGTTATATTATGTGGTCTGGAGGCCGGGCAAAGTGTGGGCAAAAGTGAATTAGGATTGTAGGATACTGGGATTACAGGATTCTGGGATATTGGGATTGTAGCCTAACAACCTACACAATCTAAATATCTCAGAAACCTTTGTTGGAGATCTATTTTTAGACCGCTAAATCCTGGCAGATATTGGTGGGAAAAACCCGGCCTGTGGTAGCGCCGGGCATCTGGTGGCAGGAAGCGGATCAGAGAGCCGCAAGCATCGTTTCCGGGGCCGGAATCGTCGGCAGGATCTCCATGATGCGCTCTGCCGTCGCGCTCTCGTAATCCTCCGGCAAGAACTCCATCGCGCGGATCAGTTTCCC
>Ga0181352_1000155_pt1 | contig 32391 bp, 46 predicted proteins | sample Fa13VDMLBSN_FD_130103 | JGI IMG/M metagenome (GOLD analysis project Ga0181352, IMG submission 130103) | Freshwater viral communities from Lake Michigan, USA - Fa13.VD.MLB.S.N | ecosystem: Environmental > Aquatic > Freshwater > Lake | place: USA: Michigan | collected 2013-09-23 | reverse complement strand
TAGGGCAAAAACGGCAGAAATCCGGGCGTCTCCGCGTAACAGAAAGCTGTTACACCGCCGTTACAAATCGGGCATTTTGTTACACTTGTTGAGCCATGCTTGACAGGTGGCAGAATTGTTGACGTATAATAAACGCCAATGGAGGACGAAAAATGTTACGTTTAGGGCAGCGAATTACGGTGACAGTGTATGGCGAGGCGTGGTCTGGGCGTGTGGTTCAGATAGGTGCGCGCATTGTCTGGGCTGAGGGAGCTGGTGGTCGTTTGCGGTGGTTTCACCGCGATAGTGTGGAGGGCTGAGTGATGAGTCGGATTGACGTAGCGTTCGCCGATTTGATGGCGCGTGAGGAGTATTGCGATCACAAGGAAATCGATTTTGACATCTGGGTTGAGGTCGAGCGTGTGGCGCGACGCAATGGCGTGAGCGAGGCGGAGCTGATCGAAGAGTATGACAATCACTGTGTGAAGTGGAGGGTATGATGGGTAGTGATTTTGAGCCGGACATTCAGGCGGAATTCGAGAGCGTGATGGCGCAGAGGGCGCGGAATGCACGCAAGAAAGACGATGCGGATTTGATGTGGTTGGTTATCTCGGCGATTCACAACAAGCTGATGGATGATGGACATTGCGCGATTAGCAAGGGGTCGCCGACCGCTGATGTGATTGCCGAGATTGTGGCTAAGGTGGAGGGGTGGAAATGACGCAGGTGATTGACGTGACGCCGACATGGTCGGGGATAATCCGGGTGCTGATAGCAGCGCTGGAGGATGGGACGGACGCAGGAAAGCAGGTCGCCCGCGAGGAGGTGATCAGGCTGGCGCGGCAGTATGATGGCGCGTGTGACGCGATTGCGGAGCTGGAAGCTGCGTTGAAGGGCATGATTGAAATGGCGACCCATCACATGATGGAGCCTGAAGAGCGCCGGGATATATTGAGCAACGCCCGAGCCGCAATCGCTAAAGCGAAGGGAGAATAAGCATGGGATGGACGTATTATGCGAAGCCGCGCGACGTTAGGTCGCATTTGGATGGGCAGTTAACGTGGACGAATGAGACGGGAGCGAGGCGCGTCTTGGATTCCGCAATCGTGGCAGCGCGTGAGTATTACGCAGCGGTCGAGCATACGTTTCCGGACGGGACGCGCGAGGTGTGGTGTGCGGTGTTCATGCTGCAATTCCAGCCGAAGGCAACGGACGGATTGACGTTTGGCTATAAGGATATGGACGAATCGGCGGGGCCAGTGATTGCCCGGTGCCCGGAACGGATTCTGGATTTGTTGACCGAGACGGACAATAAATACGCCATTGCATGGCGGCAGCGGTGCCGTGACTATCACGCAGTGCGTAAGGCTTGCCCGAAGCTGCAACCGGGGATGCGTCTGCGAGTGACGAGCGAGAGCGTGCCGACGATAGCGGGTGTTCCGGTGCGTGAGGTCAAGGTGGTGGTGGCTGGGCGAACGCCCCGCTTTTGGGTCGAGGGCTATGGCTTGCCGTTCCGGTGGCCGAGCTGGCGGCAGTATCAGATGGAGGTGATGTGATGGGTAATAGAGCAGTGATTACACTGGCCCCGTTCGGGCTGGATAACATGGGCATTTACGTTCACTGGAATGGAGGCCCGGAGAGTATCGCGGGATTCCTACAGGCAGCGAAGGCGCTGGGGATGCGACCGCCGAAGAGCGATGCAAGCTATGCGATGGCGCGCCTGACGCAGGTGATCGCGAATTACTTTGGCGGCAGCACGAGCATCGGCATCGGGCGGGTGCGCGATCTGGACTATGACAACGGGGACAACGGGACGTATCTAATCGGCGGAGATTGGGAGATTGTCGGGCGTGAATTTTTCGGGGAGCATGGCGCGATTGATCCGTCACGGATTGATAAGATTGCAGCGCAAGCCATTGAAAAGACACGGCTTTTTGCGAGAGAAGAATAGGTGTTGACAAGGGGTTAACACTGGCTGATTATAAATGGGTGCTGTGACGGCACGCTGAATCGAAAGGTTTCCGATATGACTGCAGGCTATGTAATCTATGACGGCCCGTCCATGCTTGATGGGGAGCGTATCATTGTCGTGGTGACGGGGCTGGCTGGCTCCCGCAATACCAAGACAGGCAAGATGGTGCAGACGTATATCATTCGCCCCGATATGCATCCCGTCGAGGCGGTGCGGACGGGTGCTGACCGTGCGATATGTGGCGATTGCGTGCATCGTGGTGACGGCACAGGCAAGGGACGCTCATGCTATGTGACGTTGGCGCATGGCCCGTCGAATGTGTATCGTTCGTATCTGCGAGGCGTCTATCCGGCAGCGACAGCGGCTGACGTGGCGGACATTATCGCTGGAAAGATGGTGCGGATTGGCACCTATGGCGACCCGGCAGCGGCACCGCTGGCCCTATGGGAGACGCTCATTGCGAAGGCCGAAGGCTGGACGGGATACACCCACCAGTGGCGCACGGCAGACGCTGGATGGGCGCGGCTGGTGATGGCGTCGGCGGATTCCGTAGGGGATACCCGGGCTGCATGGCTGCGTGGATTCCGGACGTTCCGTGTCGGGGCTGTTGCTATGCCGGGGCGTGAGGTGAATTGCCCTGCGAGTGAAGAGGCAGGGAAGCGGACGCAGTGCATCTCTTGCAAGCTATGCATGGGCAGCACGAGCAAGGCTCCCGTGTCGATACAGATTGCACCGCATGGTGCAGGGAAACGCTATGCGAATGAAAGGATTGCAGCATGACAGGATATTTCGGAGCACCCCCATCATGGGAGGCAGCGGTGCGCATATATTGTGCAGCGATTGAGGCAGGGCCAAGCGATGGTGCGGACGCAGCGCGTGAGGAGTTAGTCCGGCTGGCGCACCTGTATGATAGGGCGTGCGAGCAGAACAACATGATGGCAACGGCATTGCTGGAGATCGAGAAGCTGGCGGAGAACAACGCAGCTATCAAGCGGCTGATACAGGGGGCATTGTGATGAAGCATTTTGAATTCACGCTGGGCTTTGGCATCATGGCGAACGACGAGCTGGACGCACGGGTAAAGCTGGCGGATTTGCTGAAGTCGATCAGCAAGGATGACATCCTGCAAGCCATGCATCTGGAAGATCCTGATCGCCTGACGGGTGACGACGCGAGGGAATTGCTAGATGCGCTCGATAATTTCGTGGAGTCGGTCGATCAGAACGTGAGCGGGGATTTCAGCAGGGATATCGATCAGTCCCTATGGGATGACTACGGCAACGCGATGGACGTGCTGCGTTTCTATCAGCGGCGCGAGCCGCCTAACATCTATCCGAAACTGAAGGGGATTTGAGATGGCAAAGTATGAGGTGGCATTCACACGGGAGGAGACTATCCTGACCCGATATTACATCACGGTCGAGGCGGACGGCGCCGACGCTGCGAAGCAGAAGGTGCTGGCGTTTGACACGACGGTTGATGAGGAGATGACGATTGTCGAGGGCAAGTGCCTTGGCATTGAGGCGACGATGATGAGCGGCGTTGATTGGGTGACGGAATTGGAGAAAGAATATGCGTAAATGGATTGCAGGAAAGCTGTTTGATCTGGCTGTTTGGCTGGACTGGGACACAGCATCTGATAGATCGATCAGTGTGGCGGTGGTTGAGCTTGGCGTGAGGAAGGCGATGGCCGAGCCCAAGAAAGTTGGCCGCCCGAAGGGACGTAAGGATGGCGTTGGCCCGAAGCCTGAGCCGAAGAAACGTGGCCGCCCACCGGGCAGCAAGAACAAACCGAAGGTTGCTATGTAATGAACACGAGTATCGCGAAGACCAAGGCTGGCTGGCAGGGCAACACACGCATCGATCTGGGGGACGGGCGTATCCTGCGCATCACAACAGCGAAGGCGTTGGATGGTTCGCTATGCACGACGGGTTTGGTGCACCACGTCAAGCAGGAGAACGGCTATCGTGCAGAGGTGCATCAGGCACGCACGGATTATGGCCGGCGCATGGTAAGCTGGGGCACGCGCGTGACCGAGAAGCAGGTGAGAGAGCAGCACCAGCTGGCGCTGGATATGGTGGATGAGATGCTCGCCGATATCGCGAAGCACTATGGTGGTTGACACCGGGTTAACAATGTGATCGATTAGATGTGCTGTGACGGCACGAGGAGAGGTAATCATGAAAATCGAAGTCGAAGTAATGGATAGCATCCAGCATCGCTGGTGGCCGGTCGCGAAGTTCGAGTATGGTGCGCACGCAATGGAAGCGGCGCGCGCTCTGAGCGAGGCGGACGGGCAGACGTATCGTGTACTGGATAATCGGTGGCCTGATGAGCAGGTCGAGGCGATCCTGTATAAGGATGGGGTGGCATCATGACATACGAAGAGCGGTTCGAGGTGGCCCGGATCGTGGCCCGTGCTGTGGACAGTGGCTATCTGCTGACGGTGTTCGACGGGGAGGAATTCCCTGTGCTGCACAGCGACGATGCGGAGGAGGTGCTCGACAGTCTGGGGCACTGCGATGAAGAGTGGCTGCACGTTGAGAACGCATCGATGCAGAAGATCGGCACGATCTATTTCGTCTACGGCAACGACGCTGACGAGGTGGTCTGCGACTGCACGGACAAGCCTGAGATACTGGAGATCGTGGGATGAAAAGTTACAGAGATTATCTGGCCCTGAGGGGGCTTGAGCCAATCGTGATCGAGCGCACAGTGAAGGCGGAGGGCGACTGGGTTGTCGTGTCCAGCTACCTACCCGCTCAGATCGTGCCAGCGTCACCTAAGAAGCGGAACGCTGGTGCGAAGGCGAAGGTAGCAGCATGAATGCAGTAAAGTTTGCAGAGCTGACGCTGCATTTCGGAACGCAGGTTGAGATGGCGCGTGCACTTGGTGTGTCTCGCAGTGCGGTGTCGCATTGGGTACGCCGGGGATCGATACCTGCGGAGCGTGCGATTGCAATCGAGATACTCACGGCAGGCGAATTCAAGGCGGTGGATTTGATATGATCAGAGGGACAGCTGAACGCAAGTACGACAAGCCATCGAAGCTTCAGTCACAGGCTGCGGCTCGGTTATATCCGAGGCAGTCGACAGAATTTGACAGCCTGATTGAGGGATCGATGAAGCTGGCGGCTGCGATATACCTGACGAAGAAAGTCTATCGGCCCATGACGCAGGAAGAGCTGGATGAGTTCGAGAGATACGCCCGAGGGGCGGTGAAGGTGAAGATCAAGAAGAAGGAGAAGTGAAATGAAGAAGTTGATTATCGCAGTCGCGTTGGCTGCAGCAGTGGCACCGACCGCTGCATATGCGATGACGTATTTCCTGTCATCGCAATGGATTGATCGCGGTCAGCGTTTCTGCCGCTATCAGAACGGCACCGTGCTGAACGTGGGCGTTTCGCTCTGCCCGTTGAGCATCGAAGGCTGATGACTAGCACGCACCACCCCGCATGTGCAGTCGTGAGGTGCGGCGATCTGCGGGCGTGGTGCGATTGCGGAGGGGATGAGATGACTGACGGTCTGGTGAAACGGATTCGGACGGTGTTTGAGGATACGCCTGAGGTTGCGTCGTGGCTTGAACAGGATGGGGATTCCTATGACTATGATCTTGCTGAAGCGCGGACTCATATGCTGGGTATGTGGGAGACAATGCAGGTAGCCGCTGACCGCATCGAAGCCCAAGCGGCAGAGATTGAGCGGCTGCGTGAGGCGTTGACAACGATCCGCGACCGCAAATGGAACACGATGACGCAGGGCTGTGACGCTGCTTGTGAAGCGCAATCCATCGCCCGCGCAGCACTGGGAGAGAGGGAATGAGCAGCAAGGATATTCCCCTGCACCAGTACGTCTGGGTCTGGAGTTCACTGGTCCGTGAGGGGTGCCCGGTTGATCTGTTCGAGCCTGCCGTATGGTTCGCCATACGCAGTGAGCCGGGCCGTGCGTGGGGATGTCACGTCATGCTGGAGTGCGGCGCTGTCTATCGGAACCTGCCGCCCCATGCGATTTCGTTTGCCCCGCAGGTAAAAGAAACTTGGGGTCTTCGGAATGCACAGGTCTGGGATTGCTACGGCCATGAGTTTGACGTGGTTCAGTATCAGTATCTCGCGGATCTGAAGGCACGCTATGACGGCACGGAGAAGCGTGCGCGGTATCTCTTTACAGCCTGCCCCCGTGGCGATGGGTTCAGCGCCGAGCCTGAGCAGAGCAAGGAGTTCATGTTCATGCAGACGGAGGACAATCGCCTGCTGATCAGGCCGACGAACATGCTGTTGTTCGAGGAGCGCAGCTTCACGGAGGACACGGGCTGGCCGACTGACCTGCGGGTGGCGCGCTGGGTATGGAGGAGCGAGGAATGACTAAGCCCCCTTGGCACGGCGGCAACAAGATCCCCGCCAGCTATCTCAAGAAATTCCTACCAGCTCGGGGCAAGGAGGCGCACCCTGAGATGCCTGTAGAACTGCGCCTATTTCTGGAGGGTATGAAATGATTGATGTTATTATTTCAGGGATGGCCCTGTTTGTATCGGGTGGCGTGATTGGTTTCATGGTTGGCAGCGCCGGCATGAAGCGCAAGCTTGAGGAACTGCAGGAAGAATACAACACGCTCGTGGACCGTGACCCCAAGACGGGGCGGTTCGTGAAGTCCATGCGTACACTCAAGCGGGACTGATGCGTCCGCTGTATGAAACCAAGGAAGACTTAGACCGGGAAATGGATCTGGCTCGGCGCTTCGGCGCGCTGACTGATTCGGTCCCGGTCAAGCTACCCATCGAGGCTCATGCAGACTTCATCATGGTGCGTAACCGGATGGCTAAGGCTGTGGTGGAAATAAAGTGTCGCACTAACAATAGGTTAGCATACGATACTTACATGCTGTCTCAGCATAAGTATGCTGGGCTCGCCTCATGGGAGCATTACGGACTGACTCCGATCCTGTTGGTTTCATGGGCTGACACGACAGGCTATGTAAAAATTCCTTGCCCCCATCAAATATCTACTGGTGGGCGTACTGACAGAGGCGACGCACAAGATATTGAGAGCGTCGTCCATATCGCCATTTCGCAGTTCACTTTGATCTGAGAAATCTTTTTCCCCCCTGTTGACAGAGGCTGATTCGTCGGCCCATGATCAACACCCTGCTGTGACGGCAGTAGATGAGAGAGGTGCATGATGTTCAGAAATTTGACCGTGCCTTTTTGCTGGGGTAAAACAGCATGACCGGGAACCGTGGCGATGTCCAAGGCTCGCCTAAAAACCACGGAGTCTCGACAGGCAGCGACACCTTTCCGCGCCCTCGACGACCGTCACACTCCCGGTCAATTTCCATTCAGGATATCAAGGATCGTTTGCACGCATCCCACATCGAGGTGCTGTGCCGTGCTTGGTTGCCGAATGGAAAGAAGCAGGGAGGATGGTGGCTTGCGTGCACGCCTTGGCGTGAGGATCGCAACCCGTCATTGGGTGTGTCGCTATCGACAGGGCGCTGGCAGGATTTCACCACGCTCGAGAAGGGCGACATGCTTGATCTATCGATGAAGTTATTCGGCGGGTCTCTCGCTGAAACAATCAAAGGATTCGCTGAGATGTTGGGGATGGATCATGAATAAGATTGACCTCACCAAGGTCGAGGCAATCGACGTAACCAAGACAGAAACAATCGTCACGCCCATGCCTGAGCCTGTCGTTATCCCGAAGGGATTGCACAGTCAGCTCGGCGATCCGGAAGCTATCTGGATTTACCGCATGGCTGATGGATCTGCGTTCGGTGCCGTTGCCCGCTGGAATCCAGATGGTCAGCGCAAGCAGATCAGGCCCATCGTATGGAACGGCAAGGAGCATGTGACATCAGGGTTCGGTGACAACCGCCCGCTCTACAACACAGACATACTGGCAGCATCGCCCATCGCCCCGGTGCTTATCGTCGAGGGGGAGAAGGCTGCGATTGCAGCGCAGGGTTATGTGCCTGACGGCTGGGTCGTAACGACGTGGCAGGGTGGTGCGAACGCTGTCGAGAAGGCTGATTGGGCTGCGCTGGCCGATCATAAGTGTGTGATCTGGCCGGACAATGACAGCCCGGGCATGATGGCCGGCGACCTGATCCGTAAGATCCTATCTAGCAAGAGCGTGCCATCGGGACTGATCAGCGTGCCGCCGTCGTTCCCTGATGGCTGGGACTTGGCTGACGATCTACCTCCCAAGGTAACGAAGACGATGATCACGCAGCTGCTGAAGCGTGGCTTGCGTGATGCGGATATCATTCAAGAGCTGGTAAAGCCGGGGCCAGAGGGCGAACCTAAGATTGATATCGAGGGCAGTGATCCTGACGTTGCGGGTAATCGCAAGTGGCGTCCGATTGGGTACGACAATCAGATCTATTACTACATGAACGAGAAGGCGCAGCAGATCTACAAGGCGACAGCTGTGCGCCTGATGTCAGAGACTGGGATCAAGGAGGTTGTGAGCAGCGAAGACTATTGGCGCGAGGTGATGGATGTCACCAAGGGCAAGGTGAACTGGGTCGACATTGGTGCGAAGGTTATGGATAGCTGCATCGATGCCGGGGTCTATGATCCTGAACGCATTCGCGGACGTGGTGTGTGGATCGACAAGGATTCCAAGGGGGTTGACCGGGTCATCCTGCACAGCGGTGACAATCTATTGGTCACCCGTGAGAACCAGCAGACACGAAGCGTTCCCTTCGCGCGGCTCAAGTCTCGCTGGTATTACCTGAGCAGCAGGCCGTTGCTTAAATCTGAGGACGAGTCGGTCGATTACATGACACAAGCCACAGATGAGGAAGGGCTGGAGATCCGTGAGGCACTGAAGCTTTTGCGCTGGCAATCCCCTGTCCACGCAGACCTGCTGGCTGGGTGGGTAGCAACCGCTATCGTGTGCGGCGCACTGCCTTGGCGCACGCACGCATGGGTCACGGGCAACCAAGGCTCGGGTAAATCTCTGGTGGTAGACAAGCTAATCGGTGCGATGTTCGGGAAGATTGCGGTCTATGGTCTGGGCGCAACGACAGAGGCTGGCTTGCGTCAGGCTATCGATAGCGATGCGCGGCCCATCATCTTTGATGAGGTGGAGGATGACAAGCACAACGACGCACGCAGACATGCGATCATCCAGCTCATGCGTCAGTCGTCATCGGATACGCGCGGCTCGATCTTAAAGGGTGGCGCTAACCATGAGGGTAAAGCTTTCACGATTCGCTCTTCGTTCTTGCTGTCGTCGATTGGCGTTGGCCTGACCGAAGCCGCTGACCTTACACGAACAGCTGTGCTCACGCTTAAGCCGACAGATTCTTTCAGCCTGACTGAGATGAAAGAGAATGAGGAAAACTTTAAGAAGATTCAGAACTGCATCGACAACATCAGACCCGACATGCCGCAGCGCCTGCTGTCCCGGCAGATGAATAATATCTGGGCGCTGAGAAAGAACATCGAGACGTTCAAGGAAATCATCGCCACATCTATGGCCAACCGACGGGTCGGTGACCAGCTGGGCACGTTGTTGGCTGGGGCATACAGTCTCAGCTCACGCAACGTGATCACCCGCAAGGCGTGCGAGAAATATCTGGAGGCGTATGACTGGACAGAGTTCACGTCGGTTAAGACCGTGCGTGAAGACCTTGCCCTGCTTCACCACATTTGTGGTTACATCCTTCAAAGGGTGGAGACACGCAACGGTTTACAGGATCGAGCGATTGGTGAGATCATTTATAATCTTCTCCATCCGCAACCTGATCCAGACATGTACCCGGTCAAGGCAATTGAAACTCTGTCACGTTACGGCCTGAAGATTGATGACAGCAAGCTCGGCATCTGGATCGGGACTAACGTCGAGTCACTGAAGAAAGTTATGCTGTCTTCAAACTACGCCAACGGATGGCAGCAGGTTCTTAAGCGCAACCCGGCATGTAAGGCAGGCGACAATTCACTGCGCTTCAGAGGCGGCGTGAGTCGAGCAATCTATCTGCCGATTACCGAGTGGCCGATCATCGAAAGGACATCAGACAATGGTTAAATCTAAGAAGCGAATGGGGCCTAGCCATAATTTTTCGATGGCTGAGATCATGGTGGGGCAGTGGACTGACGCTCGCCTCAAGGAAGCGAAGGCTACCGATCTGATCAGGGCCTATGGCGTTGATATACTTGAAGCCGAGAAGCTGATCGAACGTGAACTAAGAAAGCGTAAGTGGATCTCATGAGTAAAGGCAAAGCGATCACCCCGAGGGAGGCGGATGAAATCTGGCAGGCCGTCATCGATCTGGCTGCCAAATACAAAATAGAACCAGTCACAGTGGGAAAGCTGGCGAATGCACGGTCGAAAGGTTACACCCGTGGTTCAGCTTAGGGATTATCAGGAGCGTGCCATCGAGGCTGTGCGCGATAGCTTTCGCACAGGGCACCGGCGCACGCTTCTGGTTAGCCCAACAGGTAGTGGTAAGACACTGATGTTCAGCTACATCTCAGCGGGCATGGCGCGCAACAACAAGCGTATCGTCATCATCGCACACAGGCGTGAGCTGCTGAAGCAGATCAGCGGTGCCTTGAAGGGTGTCGGGGTCAAGCATTCGATCCTCGCAGCAGGGACAATGGGACTGCCACGATCCAATGTCGTGGTCGCATCCGTTTTCACGCTTGCCCGGCGACTGGCTAAGTTTCCTGCCCCTGATCTGATCATCGGAGATGAGGCTCATCACTTCACGCCTGACTCCACATGGGGCAAGGTGGTGAAGGCATTCCCCAATGCCCGCGTATTGGGCGTCACAGCCACGCCTGAGCGCCTTGATGGCAAGGGGCTGGGTCTCCTATTCGATGACATGGTTATGGGCCCTACGGTGGCTGAGCTGACCGAGCAGGGGTATCTGTCACCGGCTGAGGTGTATGCACCAAGCAAGCCAGACCTGAGCAAGGCGCGCACTCGCATGGGTGACTACGTCACGAAGGACTTGGAAGAGACGATGGACAGGCCGTCCATCACGGGCAGTGCGGTGTCCCACTATAGCAAGTTAGCAGATGGGCGTAGGGCGGTGGCGTTCTGCGTCAGCGTGAAGCACGCTAAGGATGTGGCCGAGGACTTCAGACTGGCAGGGTATTCAGCCAGCCATGTAGACGGCGCGATGGATGACAAGGAGAGGGACTCTGTGCTGGATAAGTTTGGGCGCGGAGAGATCCAAGTCCTGACCAGCTGCGACCTGATCAGCGAAGGCTTTGATCTGCCGGCCATCGAGGTTGCTATCCTGCTGCGTCCGACCAAGAGCTTGTCCATGTATCTCCAGCAGGTGGGGCGTGCGATCCGCCCTAGCCCGGGCAAGGAAAAGACAATCGTGCTCGATCACTGCGGCAACACAGCAATGCATGGGTTCATCGATGAGTACCGTGACTGGCAGCTGACTGCAGACAAGGCGCGCAAGAGTAAGGGTGGTGAGGTAGTGGCCGTCGTGCGTACATGCCCTGCATGTTTCGCAATGCACAGGCCATCGCCCGCCTGCCCTAAGTGCGGGCATGTCTATAAGATTAAGTCTCGCAAGATCGAGCAGCGTGATGGCGAGCTTGTCCAGATCAGCCGCCCAGAGGATGCTCAGCGTGCATCTCAGGTGGTCGATCTGAGCCGCCGCTTTCAGGTGTTGCGTGGTATCGGAAGGAGCAGGGGGTATGCACACCCCGATAAGTGGGCGTTCAATGTTATCTGTGGCCAAGAGTCAGCACGTCTGGCTAAGATACGATCTGCTAACGGTAGCGTAACGACGAACGGCCTAACGGTAGAGGAGAGATCTAAGATATGGAACGCGACGATTGGGAAGACGCAGGCGACTATGTCGAGGTGAGTGTTCCGACCGAGCTGGTTAAGCGAGTGGTCAGCGCCATCAGTATAACCATGATGGATTGGGAAAAGGAACAGCGAGATAAAGGCGAAGAGTTCAACGCTCTCATCGGCATGAGCGCAGTTAAGCTGGCATTGGACTTCATCGGCGAGTCGATGGAGAACATACACGGGGAGACGATGCAGTGAGTAGCGAAGCGGCGATCCAGCAGAACATTCGTCTAGCTCTGGGCCAGCGGGATGACATCATGCTGTTCCGTATTAACGTGGGCAAGTTCCGTCCGCTGGATGGTGGGCCGCGCGTTATCCAGTCGGCACCAGAGGGGACACCTGACCTGCTTGGTGTAATTAAACCGGGTCGCGCCTTCGCCATTGAGGTGAAGACCGAGAAGGGAAAGCAGAGAACCGCGCAGGTTGCATGGCAGAATGCGTGGGAAAAGCGGGGAGGAATCTACATTCTTGCGCGCTCAGTGGAGGATGTTTTTCGTGGGCTTGACATTCAATTGTGACAAGCTGTATACATAATGCTGTCGTTAAGTGACACGGCAGGACATAAGGAGATACAATGGACATGGAAGCTTTAAAGATTTCAGTCGCTGGGACAGCCGGCTCTGGCAAAACCACTCTTTTGAAAATCATTGCGGACGAACTTGAGCTGCACGGCTATACAGTAGCGCACGGTGGAGATGAGGCATACAAGCCCACCCCGTTTGAGGAAGAGATCGTCGTTACATATAAAAAATAACAAAGCATAAAGACCGGAGACATATAACATGGCAATTATTTCTGTGCGTGACGAAGCGCACTGGCACGAGCTGCGTGCCAAACACATCGGCGGAAGTGACGTGGCCGCCCTGTTCGGGCTGTCGCCCTTCACGTCCCGCTGGCAATTGTGGATGGAGAAGACGGGCAAGATCGCCCCTGAAGATCTGTCGGACAACAAAGCTGTGCAGGCAGGCACGTTCCTCGAGAGCGGCATCGCCAACTGGGCGGCGCATCGCTGGTCGATGGATGTCTCTAAGGTCAACGACTATTTCACAGTCGATGATTGCCCGGGCATGGGCGCTTCGTTCGATTACATCACAGCAGACGGCGCGCCAGTGGAGATCAAGTGGTCTGCTCGCGGTCACGGCTGGCAGTATACCGGCGATGAGATCACCCAAGCCCCTGAGAATTACATCCTTCAGGTGCAGCATCAGCTTGCTTGCACATCGTCTGACCACGCATGGCTGGTTGCACTGATCGATGACGAGCCACGCCGCATGAAGATCCCACGCAATGATAACATCATCGACGCCATCAAGGCTGAGATTACTGCGTTCTGGGACAGCATCGCCAAGGGTGAAGAGCCTGAGGTGGACTTCGAGAAGGACGTGGAGGCCCTGACCAAGCTGATGGGCACGCTGCCCAAGAGCGAGGTTATGCTGGATGAGGGCGATGCCCTGCTCTTCTTGGACTATAAGACTGCCAAGGAAGACGAGAAGGCGGCCAGCGCCCGCGCTGATGAGGCCAAGGCCATGATCCTAGTCAAGGTTCGGGAGAAGCTCGAGCGCATGAACACATCTCAGGACAAGGCTGTCGTTAAGTGCGGTGAGCATAAGATGTCGATCAGCACCGTCGCCGACAATCCCGGCAAGGTTATCACACAAGAAATGGTCGGCACCCTTACCGGTAAGCGGTCAGGTTATACCCGAGTGAGTATCAGCTAATGAATGACGCAATGATCAGAGTGGACCGCGAGCTTCTTGCTCGCATGAAAGAAGTAATCAGTCGGCACCCGTTGAAGCCGAGCATCCGCTCAGCTGTCGAGCGCGCCGTCGAACTGATGATTGAAGATCTCGAAGAGGAAATTAGAAATGCAAACCGATAACGCCATCGCTCCAGTCAAGCCGATGGATCGCTTTAAGCAGGAGCTTTCGGTTCGTGAGGACCACCTGCGTAAGCTACTGCCATCGACTATGGGCGTGGATAAGTTCCAAGCTGTCGTCGTGGCCGCTGTCGCAGACAACATGGACCTGCTCGAATGTGACCGCTCATCCCTGCTCAAGGCGTGTCTGAGCGCAGCTGAGCTGGGCCTGTCCCTCAACAAGAACATGGCCGAGGCTGACATCCTCAAGGTCTGGAACGGCAAGACCAAGCGCAACGAAGCGCAGTTCCGTCCCCGCTATAAGGGACTGATGAAGCTTGCCCTGCAGGCCGGTGAGGTTCTGAAGATCGAGAGCCGTCTGGTCCACGCCAACGATACGTTCGAGGTCGAGGAAGGCATCGAGCCGCGCATCATCCACAAGCACGGGCTTGCCAATCGTGGCGACATGGTCGGTGCGTACTGCGTGTGGAAGCTAAAGAACGGCGAGACCCAGTTCGAGATCATGAACAAGGAACAGATCCTTGCTATCCGTGATCGTTCTTCTGCCAAGACCAAGGACGGTAACATCGTCGGACCTTGGAAGACGGACGAGGCAGAGATGTGGCGCAAGACTGTGGTGCGTCGGGCCAGCAAGTACATGCCGCTGTCCACTGAGGCGATGCGTGCAGTGCAGGCTGACAATGAGGCTGATGGTATCGTTGAAGCCGACGCCTTTGACGACACTGTCGCTGACATCACAGAGGTGAACACAGCCCCAGCCGAGAAGCAGATCAACACACTCGAGGCGAAGGTTGCCCGTAAGCCCAAGCCAGAGCCAGTCGTGGAAGATACTATCGAGGAGCTGCACCCAACGGAGGATGCTGACGGTGTTGTAGACTGGGAGACGTGGGCATACGCAGCCTATGAGATCGTCTCTGAGCTGGGCCCAGATCGACGCAGTGAGTGGCTATCGATCCATGCCGACCACCTCGATGAGGCAGAGATGATTGCACCACGTGCTATCAAACCACTTAAAGACCTGTTTAACTAAGGAGAAAGCTAATGGCTAAGAAGTATGATCTCGTCGTCAAGGTAGGCGAGTACACAGATGGGCAGGGCCAGACTAAGGGCCGGTTCAAGAACGTCGGTGTCGTGATGGAAAGCGACAAGGGTCCGTACATCCTGCTCGACCGCACGTTCAACCCGGCTGGTGTCGGTGGCAACGAAGGCCGTGAGAGCATCATCGTCTCGATGTATGAGCCGCGTCAGGAAGGACAGCAGCAGCCGTCGCCTGCTCAGGTCCAGCACTCACAGGCTAAGGCTAACGCTTACCAGCCTCAGCCCCGTGACCTGAACGACGAAGTTCCCTTTTAACAGTTGGGGTGGGGGAGCTTAGCGCTCCCCCTTTGCCCTGTTATATTCTTTGTTGAACTCAGCCATGATCTCGAGCCGGCGCTTGTTATATTCCTCGAACGGAATGTCTTCCTTGCGCAGCTCTTTCAGATCATTCTCAGCCGTCTTGTAAGCCTCTATCACAGTATCATCCACTGTGTATGGCTTGGTGTTCTCCAAGAACTCCAGCTCCGTGCTATCGCCTTCTTCATCCAGCTTCTTCGCAGCGACGGCGTTCTTCATCTCACCATCGCGCTCATAGAAACGGCTCATCGGTGAGTACTCAGTCAGCTTCGGATCGAAGTAGAACGGATTGAGTTTCTTCAGAGCCTCAGTATCTGCGTTCGCAGCGCCACCAACCAGACGGCCTACGCCACCAGTGTACTGATCAACGAAGTATTTGAGTTGGTCTGGAGAAACGTCGAGGTCACCGGCGATCCGGCCATACCCTCCTGTCCGCTCCTGAATCTGACGCGCGATGAACTTATAGAACTCCGGCGTGCTTGGCTTGGCACGAGATGCCTTGGCTTCCTCTTCATTGAACTTCGACTCCATGTAGATCGGAGCCTTGAAGAAGCTTTCGTTGACAGCGAGATCGTACATCGGCGCGATGCTGCTCGGCACAATTGTGCGAGCCTCAGTGCTGCGGACGACAGGAGAGAGCGACGACAGGAAGGCTGTGCCAATCTGCTGCGCCGCGGTCATGACATCGACAGCAGCCTTGCCATCTGATGTCTTGCCCATCAGGACTTCCGCCATCTTGCCGCCGACATACCGTTCGAACATAAACAGGAACCCGACTGGAAGCGTGAACGGCTTCTCATCTGGGCTATAATAGACGTGCAGGTATGCAAGCTTCCGCCACTCAGGCATCTGGCTATAGTCGTCTTCGCCATCGTCGTCACTGTCAGGCGCGTTCATCACGTTCAACATGCCAAGGCCGAAGCCAATCGCGAGCTGACCCACGAGTAGCTTGCGATAGGTCGAGCTGTCTAGCTTGCTGATCTTGTTGGTCAGGTTCGTCAACGACGGCGTCGTCCACCAAAAGATGCCATCGATCACCTGACCGAAGCGGCCACGCTTGGTGAGATCGAGCGTGCTGCGCAGAGCGATAGGTGCTGCCTGCTGCGGCGTGAGGCCAGCCTCGGTGAGCGCCTTATAAGCAGCCACACGGGGGACTAGATCGACGAAGTCATTGATCCCGTCAACCGCACCCATCAGCTTCCTCAGACCTTCCTTGGTCTCGAAGTAACCAGCCTTCACGCCAGTGGCGGTCAGGCGCTTGAGTTCAGATTCCATCCGGGCCGCCACGCGCTCGGCGCGCTGAGCAAACTCCTGACCAGCAGCGCCCCCGTTCTCAACCATTTCATCGGTGAGCATCTTGATAAAGGAGACGCGCTCGTTCTCCGGTGTCCGGTTCACAAGATGGGAGAAGACGCCGGCCATCACGGTTGGATCCCATGAGTATGCCCACGTCTTCATAGCCGCCTTCTTCCCATAGGCAGCGCTGTTCTTGCGGCCACGCTCAGCGAACACATTGCCCGCTGCGTCAGATACACTGCGCAGGAACTCACGCGGCCAGAACGCAGCGTTAAAGCGGGTGTGAACCCCACGCATGACGGACATGATGCCCAAGAACTTCTGCACCCAGCCCCAGAGCTGGACCGCATTCAGGTTCTGGAAGGCGCGATAGACAGCATTACCTTCCTCGTTGGGTGCCATCTCCATGATGAAGGGCTTGCCCTTCTTGAAGCCACGCACGGCCTGCTTATAAGCCTTCTCGTCCGTAATCTTCTGGGCCTTACCCTTGATGATCTTCGGATGCTTCTCGTCGTAGACTTTCATCAAGCCTTCGAACGCAGCCGGATCTTTCTGGTAAGCCTCTTCAAACTTGAGCGAGATCTCGTTGCGCTGCCCCATCTCGAGGAACATCTCAGCGTCAGCGATCATGTTATAGATCGAGTTCGCAGCTTGCGATGAGCGGCCCTTCGCCTTCTTTACAGGCTTCGCGCGCGTCCCTGCGACACGGCTATAGATAGGCTGGCCGCCCTCATACGCACCGTAGTCCGCGTGCGGATCTTCCTGCCCATCGACAGTCATGTCGCCAGCCGGTGCCCACCCCTTGTAAGGCGTATAGTTCGGATACTTTTTCTTCCAATCCGCCATCGTCTCAGCAGATACCAGCCCGCTATCGACCATGATTTGTTGCGTGCGATCACGCAGGCGGTCGTGAAGCTTCGCCACCCGGAGGATGTCGCGCATCTTACCCGAGAGCTCTAGCTCGAGAAGCATCTCTTCAGCCCGCGCATCAGTGATACCAGAGCCACCGTCCGGCATGTCCTTATTGATCTGAGCGATGGCAGCGTTGCGCTCAGCCGCACCACGCGCCTGAATGTAATCGTTCAGCATGTCGAGGGTCACGCCGTTCTTGATCGCATCAGAGATGGCGTCAGTCAGCGGGTCAACATAGTCTAAGCGCAGGCGCTGAAGCATCCCGTTCTTCTTCGAGAGGAAAGTCTCGAAGGCAGAATAGAACGAGTCAGATTCAGGCATCTTCTTCAAGCCGAGCGAGCGAGCAAGCCACTGGTCAGCAGCGCGTGCGCCAGAGAACTGGCTGCCGATATTGTTCCACGCCTTACCGATCCGAATGCGGTTATAAAGCTCACGCAAGCGGCTCATCTTAGCAGGCTCGGGCTCAGCTGGTACGTTCGGCTGCGGAGCGATGGATGCAGACGGGCCTTCGGCACGGCGGGAAACGACGACAGCTCCGGGTCTTGGAGCCTTTTCAGACTTGAGCATTCCAGTGGCGCGAAGCTCTTCAGACCTCTTGCGGCGTTGCGATGACACATCACGCGCCTCAATCTCGCCAGCCGTGTCAATGTAACGAATAACATTGCGCCGCGTGTGATCCTCAAACGCAGTGCGTGCAGCTTCCTCAGAAGGGCTACCCTCTTCTGTCGGGTCGCCATCCTTGATGTCCTCGATGAGCCGCGTCTTCTCATTGATCTCGTTGCTAACGCTCGCCAATTCATCCTGAACATTTTCAGTTGTCAGGCTAGGATCTCTAAGGCCATTCGCGGCCTGATCAGTAACGATATCCTCAAGACGCTCCTGCACTAGCCCGTAGATGCGGTCATCGACAATCACGCCATCGGTGAACGCCTGCTCGAAGAAGCCCTCAAGGTCTTGAATAGCCGTACCGTCTTCAACCGCCATCCTGAAATCAGGATCGCTGTTCAGGTATGAGATTACATCAAGAACCTGAGCTAGATCGTCGAGATCAGAGTTGAGAACATCGACTGCGTTATTGGCCTCAAAGCGTTTCTGATCATCAGTCAGCGCGTCCCAAACGGTTGAAGGGCTGGACCCAAAAGCGAAGCCTTCTTTGTCCTGCACCCAGTGCTGAACCTCATGAAGCAGGGTTCCGAGTGGATCGAGAGCATCTGCATACAGATCAATCGATTTATCACTCGGATCGAATGAGCCTTGAAGTTCTCCGCCGCCAGACTTCCGCAGGAAAACATGAATGTTCCGTGCATCGGGATAGATGCTGTAGAGTTCGCTATGACGCATCAGATCCTGAAGATCGAACGAACCATCGCCGTTGAGCGTCATTAGGTAAGCGTCGCTGGCCGAGTCGTAATTCCTTACGAAGTCCTCGAGGAGCGCAGTCTCACTCGCCATGTCATCGGCTTGAATATAGCGCCATTCATTATCATATGGATTGCGCTCCCAGCCTGTGGCGACGCGGATCTCGTCACTGCTCGCGCCAGATACTTCCATTTCCTCAGCGGCTTCAAGGTTTTGGCGGATAATCTTCGCCTCTACCGCACCACCAAGCACTCTTGCGCGCGCAATGCTACGGCCAGCGTAGATAGGCAGACGCTCTTCAGTGACCTTAGGCGCTGTCTTGCGCGCCGCTGCTTCCGTCAGGAGAATGATGCGCTCAATATAATCGGTTACAGCTGCCACATCAGCTCGATTACCCTTGAATATGCGGCCAACAACCTTGCGGAACAACGCTTTCAGGCGCTCAAGTATGGATGGAGCACCCTGCTCTGGCGTCAGACTCCTGATCTCAGCGCGGAACTGGCGGCTGCCTAGAGCTTCAGCCATAAACTCCTGAGCGTTAGTGAACCCATAACTTTCCGAGTCAGGCGCTAAGGCCTTGAAATCATTATAGATTTGCAGAAGCTCGCGGCCTTCTTCCGTGTTGCCCTCGATGTGCTGCTGCAAGATGCCATGCACGATCTCATGAACCGGAACGTGATCAATCGACATATCATCCGATAGATAGATCGTATCATCCGCTGGGTTCCAAACACCCTGTGCACCCGCTTCATCGGGGAAGCGCGCATCAAAGTCTTCTTGGCTTAGAACCTGAACCGGGAAATCCTGAGCAACCTTTAGGAGGCGAGCCGCGATATCTGCCAACTCACCCTCTCCGGCAGCGACCTCAGCAAGAATTGCATTAGAGCTGCCAGTGTCGCGAGCGATATCAAGCTGACGCGCAGCTAGATCAGTCTGGTCACCCTCAACTTCAGCAGCGGCTGCAAGAGGCGGAATGGTCGGGGCTGACACAATCTCCTCACCCAGAGGAACAGCCGCGACGCCCGGCTCTTCCACCACCGGAGCAGGTGCCCCAGCAACCTCTTCAGGCGGAGCAGGTGGAAGCGCTGCTGGGACTTCTTCTTCGGCCACAGCGGGGGCCTGCGTGAATGCGCGACGCGCCTGAACCTGACGGCGCTCAGCTTCATTCAGCTCTGTGTTCGGATAGCCACGCTCGGCCAACGCTTGACGGAATGTACCAGCTGGGTTCTCAATCGTGTCATCATTGATGATCGTGTCAAAGAGCTGCTGCCGCTCGGTCTGCGCCTGCCGGATCGGAGAACCCTGACCGATGAGCGAGGCAGTCTCAAGGGCGCTCTCACGTTCCAGACGAGAGCGCTCAGCTGCTGCACGCTCTGCCTCAGCGGTAGCATCCTGACGAGCTAGCTCTTCATTCTGCAGACGCGCCTGCTCGATAGCCTCTGACTCCACAGTCGGAGCCTCAACGCGCGCAGCTGGTGCAGCACGGGCCAAGCCACGCTCTGCGCGGTAATCATTGATGATGCTCTGCGCTTCGTCGAGTTCTGCTTGGCGCTGCGCCAGCGTGGTTTCCGACATGCGGCTGCCAGCCAGCGCATTGATGCGCGCCTGAACCGCAGCAGTTGCGGATACATCGTCATCCTGCTCAAGCGCTGTGCCCACCTCACGGGCCAGACCCACGATGCGGCCAACAGGTTTCTGCCCCTCAGGTGTACCGCTTGCCACGTTCAAGCGCTGAGTGATCGTGCCAAGGTCTACAGTGGGCGTAGGAGCCGGGGGTTCAGATGGCGCAGCATAAGCCTCAGCCGTAGACTCCAGCTCACCCAAGCGGGCAGCCGTCATCTCAAACGCTTTGCCATTCTCATCGCGAACCGTGAGCAGACCGTCCTCATCAGGCTCCGACATCACGTCAAACGTGCGGATCGTCGGGTTCGCTGGGTCTTCTTTATTCTCAAACGCAACGGTCGTGGTGCGCAGAGGCTCGCCTTCAGCACCCGGAGGCGGGGGTGGAGGGGCTGCGGCAGCTTCACGCTTAGCCATGTACCCTTGAATCGCGCCAGTCGGAGCGCCTATCGCAGCACCGCCGATCAGGCCGAGCGCACCAGAAGACAGTACGCCTTCGCTGATATCACGCTCAGCCGCAGTGCCGAGAACGCCAATGTTCTGCGCAAGCTGCGCTCCAGATTCTTCAACGAATTCCTGCGGCGCTTCGCCGACTGCTGAGCGAGCCGCACCCCGGATGATGCCCGGTCTCAGGGCTTGAGTTGAGAACAGGTTCTGCTCGAGGCCCGGTATCTTAGCTGCTGCGGCAGACGCTAAAGCAGCACCGCCGGATGCCACAAGAAACGCACGATCAGCTTCCTCTTGAGTGCCGCCCCTTTCTAGCACTGATTGAGCTGCGCTGTATCCAGCATCAGTTGCGTTCAATGTGGTTCCGGTTGCTACAGCAGCGCGTTGAGCTGCTTTATTAGCGATCAATTGCTCAGCCCCGGCAGCGAGCTTAGCCCCGCGAGTTAATCCGCCAGTAAGAACGGTGGCCGCTGTTGATGGAATCTGAGACGCCGCAAATTGCGCAGCCTCAATCGGAGAATTAAACTGCGCTTTAACAGTTGAGATTTCCCGCTGAGCAGCTTCAGGCGTCTCAGGAATTAAGCTTGCAATCGCGCGTGTCGGAGAAAGGTAGTCGGCAATCCCACTCAGCATAGTGCGAGAAGCTTCAGGACGCTTTGGACCTTCAATGAATTGACGAACGCCTGCAATGCCACGAGCCAGTTCGCCCGGAGCTTTAGCCTCCTCCTCGATGCGCGCTTGAGCTGCACGCTGCCGCTCAATGTCAGCCTCAGAACGGGCTCCCTTTAAGAACTCTTCTGCTGATGCAAGAGCTTCGCTTGCCTTGCGCGCTGGGAGGCTGTAAGTCCCGGGGGTGAGTCGTTCTGCTAGGTATGCGAACGGCTTAGCTAAACCAACTGTAGCAAGCCCAAGAGATGTGCCGACATCCTTGATGTCCTGAAGGATGCCGCCCTCTTCCTCTTCCTTCTTTTTCCGCTGAGGACGAGGGGCCGCAACAGGCTTTGCAGTCCTGAGATCAAACCCACCAGATACAGGCTTGGCGGTCTTCAGGTCAAAAGCCATTTATTTTACCTCTACAACACGCTTCCTGTCAGGGCTCACCCAAGCTTTATTACCTTTTGCATCTTTTTCATAGGTCCAATCTGCACCTACGCCAGCGGGGCGAGCAGAGGCCGCTGCTGGTCTAGGGCCAGTGGCTGTGCGTTGCGGTCCCGTGTAAATTTCTCCAGTCACACTACGACGGAACGGGCTTCCGGGCTGACGGCCTTCAATCTTAGCCAGTCTATCACGGACGCGGCGATAGTTGTCGCGTGCGATTTCATACTTGCCTTTAAGCTCAGCCTTCTTCGTCGGATCTTTTTCTTTTTGATAGGCATAGAACGAAGAGCGGGCCGCTTCCCGAAGCTCAGGAATTTCGCGGGTAAACTTACCACCTTCTTCCAGAACAGATGTAGCTGATGGCGGATTCGGTTCACGGCCACCACCCCTGCCGCCGCCACTACTCGGCGGACGCAGTGCGTCAACAGTTCTAGCCTTCGTGTATGCGATGTCAGCCCGCTTAGCCTCAGGCTCAAGCCTCGCCATCTCAAGCTGCTGCGGCAGAGTAAGCTCCTCTACAACCGCCCTACGTGCAGCTGCTTGAGCCTGTTCCTCATTAAGCCCAGCTGCCATTGCAGCATTGAAAGCGTTAGCAGCGCGGGTCTGCGCCGCCTGCTTGCCCGTGACCTCTGCAATGCGAGCGTCTTCATCGGCAGTCTGCAAGCGCGCACGCTTTTCCTCGCGGCGCACCTTGGCTTCATCGTAACCCTTGACGCCAGCTTCCATGCCGGACGCTAGAGCCTGCATGAAATAGGGACTGTTACTCTGAGCCATAGCCAAACCAGCGCGCATCAGCGCATCCCAGCCAGCTTTCTTCTGCTCAACTTCAAGCTCTGCAGTTTCCTTCTGCACTTTAGCGCGACGCTCAGCGAGGATTTCCTTTAGAACAGGATCAATGTCAGCGCCTGCCAGCATGTTAAGATAGTTCTGCGCACCGGCCTGACGCCGCTCCGCATTAGCTGTGAGGATCGCGTCGATTTCCTTATTGCCGGTCAGGGCTGGTCCCTGCCGCCCTTGGATCATCTGACGAGCGAGTGCGAACTCATCGTTCTGCGGAGGTGGGGCTACGGCCTGTTCAGACTGAGGAGCAACAATAGCGGTCTGAACCGGAACACCCGGAAGCGGCGTTGCTGGCGTTGCCTGCATCGGCGGAGGCGGGCGCATCAGCTGACCCGACAGCATTTGTGCGAGTATGCGCTTGCGCTCTTCGTCAGATATAAAAGCCATCAGCGTACATCCTTCAACCAGCCAAGCCCATGCATCGGGTGCTTGATGTTGCGCTTACCGTCCTTGACAGGGCCGTCAACTTCGCCACCGTCCTTGAACTTACCAAGAATGCCGGCAATCGTTGCCGCCAAACCAGCGGCCTGCTGGAAGCCGGACGGACCCGGCGCGCTCTCGACCTTAGTTCCCGAGCCAGTCGCTGCAGGCTGACCACCAATTGCAGAAAGTCGCTGGACCTGCGTGTATGGGAAGTCACGCTGCCGCTCGAAGTCAGCATAGGCCAGTTCAGCGGAGCGCTGTGCCAGAGCCTGACGCTGTGCGCCGATTGCTTCGAGGCCACCCAGCTCTGCCATCCGCTGCTCTTGAGCCTGCTTGCCAAGCTCAGCAAAGCGCGGAGCGGCCCCGAGTGTCCGAGTAGCCTCAGTGCCATAGAGATCAGCAGCCGTCTTATAGCCCTCGCTTAGAGCCTCAACCTGCTTGCTAAGCGCTGCTGCCTGCGCGTCGCGGATAGCGCGCTGCGTAAACTCAGCACTGCGCGAACCACCAAAAGTGCCGCCGCCAACGAAGGTACGGTTAACAGCGGGGAGGATGTTTTCGTAAAGATTACGACCCGCCGTGGCTCCGATCCCAGCCACCACGTTCTGGATGTATGGGTTCATGTACCGTTGGGCGACGCCCGGAGCAGTGAATGAACCAGTCCCTCGTGTCAGCGCTGTCTCCGCTGCTCCGATGTAAGGCTCATACTCACCCATGCTTTCCTTATAAGCAGAGAATGCCCGCTCCTGCTCAGGCGCAAAGCCGGCGATGCGGGGAGCCTTGTACTCCTGATACGGCTCAGACGTGGCGGCATATGCTCTACCCAGAACATTCTGAGCGTACTGGGTATACCATTCCGGGAGGATGGTCTGCGTGGTTGTCTGTTGAACGGCCATTACACTCTTCCTCCAACCGCCATCAGCATCTCATCAATGCCCTTCTGCGGCTTCGCAATCTTCTTCACGTCCTTACGCCCAGCACGTTTCCGCACCATTTGACGCATCTTGTCAAGACGGCGGACACCTTCGTCGGTAGATCCGTCACCAAGATCGGCAACGTCCTGCGCACTCCAGACGTATTCGCCATCGGATAGCCACGCAGGAATCTTATCCTCCTGCCCACTGCCAATACCCTTGACGTGCCCGGGTCCATCATGACCACCGCCTTTACGATAAGCGATCAGGTGGCTTACCATATCATCACCGACTTCGCCACCGTCTGCGTATCCGATATACCCACCCTCGGCAGCATAAATATCTGCGGGGCCAACACCAGCTTGATACGTGGCGCTGTCAGGGTTCTGAGCCGCTAGCAAAGTAGTAGTCGGAGAGCCCGCCTTGTAAGCGGTAGTAGCGCCCCGCAAAGCGGTTGTGGCCAACCCGCGTATGGCATCTGCGTTGGCAGTGCCGGATTGGTATAATGCCTGAAGCTGATTGTTAATTCCACGCGCCTGCTCAAGAGAAATCTTGTTTGCATTAAGCTGGCTGGCAATCGTCTTGTTAATATTGCTAGTCAAACTCGCCACATTCGGGTCGCGCATCAGATCGAAATAGTTCTGTCGGCCAGTAAGCTGAGCAGGAGTGTATCCCGTGTTGGCTGGGGTGGATGGACCTTTATTCCCGCCCTCAAGAATAATTGGAGTGCCGCCTCCGACGTTGGTTCCCGGCGGCAGAGTTAGGCTTGCGTTACCACCAGTACCTACGTTGGTGCCACCTGTCGTACCACCCGTCGTGCCACCCGGGGGTGGGCTACCCGGGGGTGGGTTACCGGTCGTGCCGCCCCCTGCGGTAGTCGTCGTAGCAGCTGGGGCACTGATGCCAGCAACCTGCGTAGTGGCTGCCGGCCTTGCAGTAACGGATGGAGTTACTGGCTTACCAAAGAATAGATACTCTTCCGGCTGACCTAAGCCAGCTTGCCCGTAAGTAAATGGATTGTAGCCATAGCTACCCAGACCAGCCTGAACCGTGTCAGGCGTTCCAACATTTTGCGCGCGCCTTAGTGGCGTGTAGTCAACCTTTGTGCCAGCCCCAGTATTAACGACATCACCGCCATCACCTCCGCCAAACGCGCCCACAAGTTGAGCAATCAAAGCGGGAGTTAGAAGGCCAAGACGAATGAGATCCATCGTGGTTAGACCCTTGGTCTCATCATTCTTCTGAAGCTGCTCATCAATCTTCTTCTGGACTTCCGGATCAATTTGCATTGTGTTGGATACCAAGCTGGATGTCACACCAGTCCCAGCACCACGAGTGCCGGTAGCGGTGTAGTCAGATTTCTCTGTGTCTTTGTTTGTTTCGTTATTTGTTTTGTTCGTATCACCAGCGTTTGTAGCTGTGCTGCCTATGCCAGCCGTAGTGCCAGTGCCAGCGCCGGGCGTGCCAGTCGCAGTGTAGTCAGACTTTTCCGTGTTGTTGGTGGTCTGGTTGTTTGTTGTGTTCGTACCACCAGTGGTGGCGGCTGTGCTGCTGATACCAGCCGTAGCTCCAGTTCCAGCACCGGTTGTGCCAGTGACGAGCGTGCTATTAGCAGTATTAGGGTCAGCCTGCGTCAGCTTAGAGCTGGCTTCTGCATCAAGTTTGTATCCCGGGTTGGTCTGCGCGACAGAGCTTGCCAGCGAAGAAACTGTAGCTGCTGTAGTGGACGACCCCGCTTGGCTGATAATGGCAGTGGCGATGATCTCATCACCCGCCTGCTTGGTGAGCGCCCCTGACGAAACATTCTTGATGACATCATCAATGAGTGGCTTGAAGCCAACATCCTTCAAGGCGTCACTGACGGCATCGGTAATCTTGTTACCAAAGCCAGTCTTCTCCATAATCCCGGCAGTCAACGCGGTCATACCTGCGCGGATAAGAGTTTCCTTAAAAGAACGACCCTGTATCGCGCTGGATGTCGCCGACCCCAATGCAGCCCCAGCAATCGGGCCGAGGCCGGTCATCGTCCCAAGGACTGGGTAAGCGATATCAGATACGTTAACGCCAGCAATGCTTGCACCAGTAGCAATGGCTGCGCCAATCGGTCCACCAATCATAAGGCCGAGTGCTGCGTCGCCGACAACGTCTAGCGCCTGATTTATAAAGCTTTGATTACGCTTCTCGCGCGCAACTGTTTTAAAGCTGGTGGACTCTGGGGGGACAATCTGAATTTCCCAACTAGCCTTATTACCACCAGCTGCAGTTAGCTGCGCGGCCTTTGCGATGGCATCTTCTGCGCCGGCATAACCAGTTCCCTGCGTAACAACCTCGCGTGTCGCCATGTTGATTAAGCGAACTGGAGTAGTCGGCGTAACGGCAATTGAATTGTTCGAGAAGTACGATGTCGGGTTGCCCTTGTTGGACAATGGCGTCGTGAAATACTTATATTCAGGAGAACCAGCTACGATAGAAAGATAAGCGCCAGTGTTCGGTGCAACCGCACCACCACTCGGGCTGTAGTTCCCGATGCCAGAGATTGTGCCAATGTCTTCCATCTCAGCCATCACTACGTTCCCTGATCAATAATCTGGTTCAGCCGCATCGCCCATTCCTTCCAGTCATCGAACTGATAAGGATTCGGAACCCCAGCTGACGCAATTCCGTTGAGCGACAATAACCCAGCGCCCCAGTTTTGCCAATCACTATCATCAATCACAGTGGCAATCGCGCCATACCGCTCCAAGTCGGGGTAGGAATAGTCCGCCCAGTCCTTGAATGTCGGGATATAGCGCGGGTCTACCGTCATGACTGGGCGCTCCTAATTCTGCCGTGATTTTTATGGTATCCATATAGATCTTCAGCAGCTTTGCGAGCAGCAACCGCAAGATTGACATCCCGGTATCGTCCAAGAAAAATCCATTTTCTATTAACAGTTATGCTAGCAACCCACTTGCTTTCTTGGGAATTCCAACTGACCCCTATCCGACCAGCTTTATTGTCACCCCTTAAGGCAAGATTTTTTTGGTTTTCCAAGCAGTCTACGTCACGAAGATTTTTGATTCTGTTATCTTCTCGGTTTCCATTGATGTGATCGACTTGAAATTCAGGCCATTTTTCGTGATGTAATGCCCAACAAACGCGGTGCGCGTAATAATCCTTTTCAAGGATGCGCCCCTTAAGGTATCCTTTTATTTTGGTAGTGAATGCCTTGGTATGAGCGTAGCGAGAGTTCCATCTCTTTGCATCACTCGGTTTTTTAAACCAGCTATCATCGCGTGGAAGCCAAATAAGACTACCAGTATCAGGGTTATATGACAAAAGCTGTCGAAGCGTCTCGGGTTTCATCTTAGCTCTGATACCTTCCGTCACCGACTTCGATGTGAACGATGACCTGACCCATCTGGTAGTCGCCGCCAACCGTATTGCTTTCAAAGCGGAAGCGCAGTTCGCGGCGCTGATCCTTGAAGAACACCTGCTGTTCGTATGGCTCCGTCGCCACAGCCGGGAAGATCTTCGGCGGGCTGAGAACCTCAGGCGCACGGGCGTTGATGCGACCTGTGACCTGAACTGACATATCACCCGACTGCACAAAGTCAGGCTCGATCATCTCGATGCGGATCGACTTGCTCTGCGGCTGCTCGTTGGTGAGCAGCGAAATGTCGCCAGTCTCGAAGAACGAGCGCACAGCATTAATGCTGCTGCCATCGATCTCATCAACGCCGTATTCGTGCTGCCATATCTTATAGGCCGTGTAACCAGTGTCAGTGATACGGAAGTCGCCGTCCTGCGTGATACGGGAGTCACTGGCCTGTGTGATACGCAGATCGCCTGCAGGTGGCTCAATCGCCTGAATACCAGCAAGCAGAGGCGACTGATACACCTGCGCGTAGATACCAGCTGAGCGCCCGCCATTCGGCAGCTCGCAGTCATACCACGTATCCTCGCGCACGTTATAGATGACGGCGTGCGTGCATTCCGTCGCCTGTCCACGCGGGTAGCACCACCAGATTTCACCGAAGCGCGGCACCTTGACGGCGAAGATCTTATTCGCGGCTTGGAAGTTCAGGTTATCGAAGAAGTCATTGATGTTCATGTTGTTTGCGACTTCACGAACAACACCGTTGTACATCAGGAAGCGGTCAAGACCGATCCAGAAATAGATACCGTCATACTCAATGATGCCATTCGTCGCCAACACCGACGTAGAAGCTGTTACGGTATCAAACCGGAACACATCAATGCCGCCCGTGTAGGTGCAGCGGATCAGGCTATCGAGCGTCCAGAACAGGCCGGCAGGGGACTGACCACCGCCACGCAGGGGCAGACCCTTGATGAGCTTTGAGCTGCTGATATACGCATCGCCTGCGTCGCCAGTGCTGAAGTTCTGAGGGTCGTTTACGTCTGACCAGCGCACGTATCCGTTATTGCATAGCAAGAATAGGTACGGGTGCAGAACGACGATGTTGCCGCAGGTTGTCAGAGGATTACCTGAGACCGTATCCACAAGCGGCTGCAGCGGTGCTGTGCCGTAGATGTCGCCAAAGTAAACAGGCTTGCTCGTCGTTTGCGATATATCATCTAGGGTCAGTGTTCCGTTCGCCAGCACAATCGTCGAGCCGCCAGCCGAATCAAACATGGCGTCGAAGTTCCACTGGTACTGACTGTCGGATGTGAACCCCAGAGGCGTGCGATCTGACGGCGCGCTGGTGTTACCGAACTGATCAATCGTGAAACGCTGTATGCCGTTTGAATGGCCGACGTGCGTGTACACCAGATTGTTCTGCGCCTGCGTATAGAACTGGCGCACGACGCCGCTGATGTAATTGCTGATCTGCCGATAGCCGCCAATCTTACGCGGCAGCCCACGCTGGAAGCGAACCCACTGGCCGTCAACGTAATAGTCGCCCTCGAAGCGCGTGCCGTCCCGTTTGATGCCGGGCTTAGATCTGAGATTGACGGGAATGATCATTATAGATTCCCTGTATTAGTTGACGGGAATGCGCGACCAGCACCCCAGATAATGCGCACAGCGCCGCCAGATCCTCCGGCAATGCCATCACCTGAGCCGTAGCCGCCACCGCCACCATATGCGCCACCTCCGCCAGCGATACCGCCCGGAGGGAAATCGATGCCAATCCCACCACTATTGCCGCCTGAGCCTCCAGAACCTCCGCCGGTGGACGTGTCATTGGGGCAGCCGCCCGCACCAGAAGAGCCTTGACCCAAAATGCCAGTGCCACCCCCACCGCCGCCGCCAGTCCATGTGCCATACACAGAGCCTATATTGCCGCCGCCGCCTCCACCGCCACCGCCGCCAGAACCGTTATCACCACAAGTGTCAGCAGGGCCACCATTTCCGCCATTACCGGAATAGCCGCCAGCACCGCCGCCGCCCCAGCTGTCCCCTGAAGGTACTGCGCTCCCGCCATTTCCCCCGCCATCACCGACGTAACCGCCGCCAGTTGTGCTATTCGCAGCAATCCCGCGAACCAAAGAGGTGCTTTGGAAATAGCTATCACCCGGAGTCGAGCCGTTCTTGTCCGACCCGGCTCCAACAACAACTGTAATGCTGGAGCCGGGGGTGACTGATATATTGTTCTTCCAACCAAGCCCGGCACCGCCTCTAGCGCCGCCGCCAATGCAGACAACGCATACGCTAGTGACTCCAGCCGGAACCTGCCATGAATAAGTTCCGGGAGTGGTGAATGCCTGCTGACCAGCGACAGCTCCGGCAAAGCCGAAACCTATAGCACTTGCTGCACCTCTGGTTACCAAGGTTGGCAATGGCTCATCCTCACGCAAATTTGGTTTGAGATGCCAGCACCGTGAATGTGGCGCTACCAGTTTTAATTACCGTGTACGTGTAAATGTCGATGCTGCTGGCGTTCCCGCCAACCGGAGCAATGCCGCCTTGCCATTTTGTAGTGACGCCGGACGTGGTTCCATCAACCTGAATTACGTTGTTATAATACGCGGTCGCGCCATTCGTAACCATGAATGCAACAGTCACAGCCTGACCAGTCGAGAGAGCGGTATTCATCGTTGTCCCGGAAGACCACGTCAGATTGACAGTGAAGTTAGCCGAGGCGTTCGTTGTGTAATAAAGAACGGACTGCGTTGATGGATAAACCGCAATCGTGCCGGTCGCAGCCGTTGCGGATACCGTGACAGGCTCAACGATATTCCGCACAATCTCAGCGGGAACAGATGTCGATCCGGTAAACGTCTGAGTAGCCGTGAACGTCGTCGCAGTTCCGGGCGCAACAAAATCCGTGCCGGCAGTCGCGGCTGTCAGTGCAGACGTGCCATTTCCTTTAATTACGCCCGTGATCGTCGCTACACCCGTCCCCCCCTGAGGAACAGTCAAAGGCGTCGTTAGGCCAGATAGTGATGTGATGTCACTGTTGGCCCCAGATGCAGCGGCAGAGATTGCTACGCGGCCTGCAGTAGCGTTTGCTGCGGTAAATACAGCAACGCCGACAGATGTAGCCCCAAGGTTGGTCCGCGCTGTCGTAATGTTCGTAGCGCCTGTACCACCTTGAGAAATTGTGATGGGAAGCGCAAGACCACCTGTCTGGGCGTAGTAAACATTCGTGCCGTCGCAATACAGGATGGCGCGCGCGCCTTGCGTGACATCAGCCGCTGTTCCACCGGATGTCGAAAGTCCAAGCGTGTATGCCCCTGAAGTCTGGTTCGATACCCAGTACTGCTGGATCGTGTTCGGAACCTGAATGACCATGTTCGCGAGCAGCGTGCCCGTGAAGTTATAGGAAATGCGGTTCAGGTTTGCGCCACTCAGAATGTACGGACTGGTCTGCCCCGTGAGATCGATAGATACGTAATCAAACAGATACTCTGGAGCTTGCCCGAATCCAACCGTGTAGAAGTCAGCCCCGTCACAGATAACGATTGCGCTATCACCCGGGTTATAGGCCATTGTCGGATCGTTATTGATGGTCTCACCGCCCGGAGTCACCAAAGTAATCGCGCCGTTACCGCTGTTACGGACTAAGACGAACCAGTTGTTTCCGCAGGAAGATGCTGATGGCAGGGTAAATGTGCCAGCACCACCCGTCCAGTTGATGACACCGGCACGATCAGGAAGGCCAATCGTGTAATTCACAGCCAAGTTTGAAACGGGAGCCGCCTGATTAAGCGTGTTTGCAATAGCAATGATGCCATACCCGGTCAGCGCACCAGCTGTAGCCGATGATGAGCCAGCGCCGAACTGGACCGTGCGCCACGATCCAGCCGCCGTCGCGTTGTCGGTCAGGTAAATCTGCCACGCAAGGCCCGGAGCAACCGATACGATTGCGTTTCCGGCGTTGTCGTTGACCGTGAATGTGTAGGAGCCGACGTTGAAGAACAGCGCAGTCTGGCCGACGCTGACCTGATTGGCAGGTGGCATCGTGATGACGCGGCTGACGGCGTTAGGCGTAACGTCCATGATCTTGGCGACGACGTTTTCATCCGTCGACATTTCAATCGGCCAAGAGAGAGTTACGTTAGCTGTCAGTGCAATCGCACGGTAGGAAGGCTCAGCCGAATAAATGTTCGTGCCGCCGAAAGTCTGGACGAAAGTCACGGGTTAGTCCTCCCTACGAATGAGGCCGCGATCAACGATCTGGCGGCGATCCTCACCATTAATTGCCCCGATGGCGCGTTGATAAAACTGATCCCACACCGAGATCATTTCTTCGTTCTTTAAGAATGGCTGTGCCTCAAGCAGCGAACCATAGAGCAGCGCGTCAGGCGCATACTCAGTGAACCAGTTCGTCTGCGTATTATCGTCGAGATAAACCGGCTGCTCATTGTAAAGAATTTCGTAAGGATAATCGTCGTCCGGTGTGGGGACGATCAGCCAATGCTGATAGTCGTAATCAGCATAGAAGCGCGGCTCATCCTTCGACGTTTGGTTTGGCCAATAGTTCCGGCAGTATTCATAGGAGCGCGTGAACAGCTCCTTGCGGGTATTGAAGCCAGCGCCAACCCCAGCGAACATACTGACCGTTTCACGCCACCTATCAGGCTTTGCGTAAACTGCCGTGCCATCAATCATCGTCGAGCTAACGACACTGATCGTCCCGACCACCTTGATGTCACGCTGCAAGCGGCGCTCTGCAAGGTTAACGAGGTTCGGAAGCTGCTCATAGACCGTAGGATCGGTCGCCAATGTAGCCCCGCGCTCGAGGTAAGCGCGGAGGTCATTGAGCAGACTGGTGTATGTCATCGCAGCTGGCATGGCGGAGACCTTACATCAATTCAGAAATTGCTGCAATCAAAGCTACAACAGCAGCGATGGCGACCGTAAGCTTGCCCTTGACGTTCATGAGCTTGACCATCAGCGTTGGCTGGACTGGCAGGTTCTCGCCGACGACGCCCTTAATATTTTTGAGTTTCACAGTGATCTCCTTATTTTGCTTTAACCTTTAAGGCTTCC
>Ga0181352_1000154_pt1 | contig 32604 bp, 54 predicted proteins | sample Fa13VDMLBSN_FD_130103 | JGI IMG/M metagenome (GOLD analysis project Ga0181352, IMG submission 130103) | Freshwater viral communities from Lake Michigan, USA - Fa13.VD.MLB.S.N | ecosystem: Environmental > Aquatic > Freshwater > Lake | place: USA: Michigan | collected 2013-09-23 | reverse complement strand
GGGAGCTACGGCCACATTGCGGCGCTGGCTCACGCGCGCGTGATGGGCTTCCCGCGTGTCGCGTTCGATAAGCCTGGCGATCACGGCGTCGACTTCAAGGCGCTCGAAACTCAGGTCAATCAGCTTGGCAAGGACGTCAAGGATACGACGGACAAGTTGAAGGAGTCGGCCGAAACCGTCCTTCAGCAATATCGGACGGTCGGCGCCGCGTCGACCGAAGCCAAGGCCGCCGCCGACAAGGCGATCAGCACGGCCACCGAGACGGCTACCAAGCTCGCGACGCTGGAACAGTCTCTTGCCCGCTTGCGCGAGTCGGGCCTGGGCGGCGAGGAAACCAAGACCGCCGGCCAGCAGGTCGTGGAGTCCGACGCCTTCAAGGCGTTCATGGCGAAGGGCGCCAAGGGCAAGTTCCGCCAGGTCGTGACCTCGCTTACGACCGACGCGGCCGGCTCTGCCGGTGCTGGCGTGCCCAAGGACCGCCTGACGGGCATTCAGCGCTTCGCCGTCGAGCGCCCGCGCATCCGCGATATCCTGCTTCCGGGCCGGACGTCTTCGAATACGATCGAATACGCCAAGGAAAAGCTCTTCACGAACAACGCCGCGATGCAGACGTCGGAAGGCGCAACGAAGGGCGAGTCGACCATTCAGCTTGAACTCAAGACCGCGAACGTCCGGACGCTCGCGCACTTCCTGAAGGCGTCGACTCAGATTCTCGACGACGCGCCGGGCCTGCAAAGCCTGATCGACGCGCGACTCCGCTGGGGCCTCGATATTGTCGAGGATCGCCAGCTTCTGACCGGCGACGGAACGGGCGTCAATCTCGACGGCCTTATCAACAACTCGACCGCCTATAGCGACCCGTTCACGGTTGAGGCCGAGTCGTCCATCGACGTCATCCGCAAGGCGATCTTGCAGGCGGCCCTTTCTCAGTGGCCGGCTACCGGTATCGTCATGCATCATCAGGATTGGGCGCGGATCGAACTCATCAAGGATGCCAACGAAAACTATGTCGTCGGCAATCCGTCGCGCCTGGGCCCGCCGTCTCTGTGGGGCCTGCCCATCGTCGAAAGCCAGGCCATGACGGTGACGAAGTTCCTTATCGGCGCCTTCATTCCGGCGGCGCAGATTTTCGACCGTGAGGACACGGTCGTCGAGCTTTCGACCGAAGACTCCGACAACTTCCAGCGCAACCTAGTCACGATCCGCGCCGAGAAGCGCTTGACGGTCGTGGTTTACCGCGACGAAGCGCTGATCTATGGCGACTTCGGCGAAATGTCCTAAGCTCTATCGGGCTTGGCAAACGGGGGCGGGCGGCCGTATGGTCGCCCGTCCCTTTTTGCGCCAGGCGGTCCGATGCTTCGTCAAACGTCTATCCCGCTACAACGCGCCGTGACGCTTGCGGCCGTGAAGAGCCACCTTCGGGTGGATCACGAATTGGAAGACGACTTGATCGCAACGTATCTTGACGCGGCCATTGAAGACGCGGCCATCTATACAAATCGCATTCTGAATCAAGGCGAATGGGCCGCGACCTTCAGCGAATGGCCGGGCTGTTCGTCGTTCTACCTGCCTATCGCGCCAATTGTCTCTGTCGACGCGCTGAAGTATTTCGACGAAGCCGGCGACGAACAGGAACTAGACGGCGACCTTTGGTCGTTCGCGCCGACCTCTGACGGCGGCATCGTCACGCTAGCAAGCGCCTTCACCTGGCCGACCTTGCGCGAAGAGCCGGCCGAACAGATTTCGATTGAACTGACGGTGGGCTATGACGCCGATGATGGGTCGAGCGGCACGGACCCGGAGCTATTGCTTCCGCCGGTCATCAAGGCCGCGATCTTCCTCACGGTCGGCCATCTTCACGCGAACCGGGAGGACGTGATTGTGGGCCGGACGTCGAGCGTGCTACCGAAGGCCGCCGAACACTTGATGCACCGAAAGCGCATTTACCGATGATCGAAGCCTTGACCGTGTCCGGCGTGCTGATTGGCGCGGTAAGTGTCGCGAGCGCGGTGGGTTTTTTTGGCGGCTTCGTGGCGGGATGGATATTCGCCTACATCAAGATCGGCCAGGCCCGATGACGCCGCTTTCCGTCGTGATGCCGTACTACCGCAACCCGCGAATGCTGGCCCGTCACTATCGGATATGGTCGCAAGAGTGGCCGGCAGCCCTGAAGGACCAAGTCGAAATCGTCATAGTCGACGACGGTTCGCCGGAGCCGGCACTCGACGTCGAGCGACCTGACGGACTTCCGGCGCTGTCCATCTATCGCATCCTTGAAGACCGGCCGTGGCATCAGCACGCCGCGCGCAACCTTGGCGCCCATGTGGCCGCGCATCCCTTCCTGTTGATGACCGATCATGACCACGTCATCCCGGCCGACACGCTGGCCGAAGTGCTGGCGGCAAAGGATCGCGGCCGGGTGTTCACGTTCGGCCGCGTCGACGCTCCGCTAGAACCTTGGCGGTCCGACCATGCGTCGACCATGGAGCGCACGAAGCGCGCGAATGGAAGCCTAAAACCGCACGTCAATTCATTCGCCATCGCCCGCAAGCTTTATTGGGAAATTGGCGGATACGATGAAGACTATTGCGGCGTGTATGGCACCGATGGAGTCTTCCGGAAGCGGCTCTATAAGGCCGCGCCCGAATGCCATCTTGTCCATGCACCGCTGATTCGAGTTTCGCGCGACGTCATCCCGGACGCTTCGACTCGGGACGTCGCGCGCAAAGAAGGCCGCGACCTCGGGACGAAACAACGAATCGCCGACGAGAAGCGAGCGCGAGGCGCGGCCCGCAAGATCACCGTTCTAAATTTCCCTTGGGAGCAAGTTCATGGACCCGACTTCCACAACCGCCCAATTAGGACATGAGCTTAGGCCGTATCCGGTGGCGCCGTGGCCCGTCATGGGCCTTGGCGTCATCGTCGGCCCGAATCCGGTCTTCGGTCTTCAGCCGCTCGCGAACGCCGCGAACCGGCGGACCGTGCGCCAGGATCACGGCGCCGGCAGCATCGGCAGCGGAACGATAATCGGCGCCGGACTGATCCTCTATGCCGGCGTTCGCATCGGCGCCGACTGTCGACTAGGCGACCGCGTGACCATCCGCGAGGATACGCGCATAGGCGCGCGGTGCGTCATCGGAACGAATGTCGATATCCAATATGGCGCGCTGATCGCCGACGACGTCCGCATTCTGAACGGCGCCCACATTGCCGGCGGAACCGTCATCGGCGACGGCTCTTTCATCGGGCCTGGCGTGTGGACCGCGAATGACCGGCATATCGATCTCGCGGACTATCAGGATCGCGGCACGCGCGCGGCGCCGATCATCGGAAAGCGCGTCTTCGTCGGCGTCGGCGCCATCATCCTGCCTGGCGTGACCATCGGCGACGGCGCCATTATCGCGGCCGGTGCCGTGGTGGTGAAGTGCGTCGCGAGCGGCGCGAAGGTGTTTGGGATGCCGGCGAGTGCTGCCGCCGCCGACCGCGTCGATAACTTCCTGTTGAACGGTCGCTATCAATTCGACGGCCGCTGACATGCAGCGACTCAATGTCTGTTCGTTCTATGTCCATCGGCCGGCCGAAAACCCGCGCGGCAACAACTATCTGCCGATGCTCCGGCTTCTTCAGAAGTCATGCGACGCGCTCGACCTTCGGCACGTCGTCTTGACGGATCAGGCGACGGCGCCGGTTCTGCGGCAAGAGGGACTCGCCACATTCGAGGCCGCGCTGCCGATTTCGCTCATGCAGTCTTGCACCGAGATTCAGGCGCAATGGATGGAGCGCGGCGATTGGCACGGCGCCGATACAATCACGGTCGGCGCCGATTGTTTGATTCTTCAGCATCCCGACGACGTCTTTCCTAATACGGTCGCCGTCGACCTTTGCGTCACGCTCCGGCCAGGCCATGACCGCTATCCGATCAATACTGGCGCCATCATGATCCGCGATCACGCGCGGCGCCTGGCGGCCGAGACGTTCCGGACCATCGCCAACACGACGGGAACGAAATGGTGCGACGATCAGCGGGCAATCGAAGAAGCGCTTGCGCCGATGCCGGCTCGACATGGCGTCTTCGAACGGCGCGGCCTCAAGGTCGCCTTTCTGCCGATGCACGTTCACAATCAGTCGCCAGTATCGGTGAAGGACCCGGCGCGCGGTGCTTGCGTGCTGCATTTCCGGGGGAAAAACCGAAAGTACATGCCGGAATGGTGCGCGCGCCATCGGCCGGAGTGGACCGAATGAAAATTACCGTCTGTTCGTTTTGGGTGCATCGGCCGAAGGAATATCCGAAGGCCGCGCCCTATCTCGACATGCTGAAGATACTCGACGCTTCGTGCCGACGGGTCGGATATGACCACGTTGTGCTAACGGACTGTCGGACTTCCGAGGCCATCGAGTGCGCCGGCCTTACGCCTTACATGGCCGACCTGCCCGATAGCCTCATGCGGTCGACGACGGAAATTCAGGCGCGTTGGCTGGAGTCTCCGCACTCGCGCGGATGCAATACCGTCTTCGTCGGCGCCGACTGTATCATTCGCCAAGACTTCCGCGACGCGCTGCCAAAGTGTGATCTTGCAATCGCCTTCATGAAGGGCCACAAAAAATGGCGCCTGAATAATGGCTTCATGTTCGTGCCGGCCGACAGTCGCGAGAAGGTCGCGCCGCTCTTCCGGCTGATCGCCGACGATACCGGCGCGGCCATGTGTGAAGACATGATCGCGATAGAGCGGGCGCTGATTCCGATGCCGAAAGACTTCGGCATTCATCGGCGCCGGGCGCTCGACGTGGCGTTTCTGCCGCTCGACCGGTGGAATCACGGATATCAAATCAACCCGGCCGATCCGGCGAGCGACGCTTACGTCATGCATTTTATGGGTGATAGCTTCACCGGGAAGCCGTTGTTTTTTGAGTGGGCAGCGCGTCACGGCTTCGCGCGCCCGGTATCTAATTAGAAGCTATTTAGGTCTTCAAATGAACGGGCCACTTTTAGGACGTCAGATTGCAGAGGCGGCGCACTTCCGGCGGATTCGAAATGATACGCTTGAAGAGGCCGCGAAGGTCGTCGACCAATGCAACCGCGAAGGCCCCTATAACGCAATCGCAGCCGCGAAGAGGATTCGCGCGCTGAAGTCCGAAGAGTAATCAATGCTTGAAGTGATTTGTTGGAAGTGGAAGCCGGCTTATGGCTACCGCTCCACATTCCGGCCGCAGCATGTGAACATTTTGCGCGCCATGATCGCCCGGCACTATCCGGAGCCGTTTCGCCTGTCGTGTATCACCGACGACGGCCGCGACATTGACACGCGAGTCCGGATCATCCCGCTTTGGTCGGATCACGCCAAGCTGATATCGCCACACGGCCAAGCGAACCCGTCATGCTATCGCCGGCTCCGGGTCTTCTCGCGCGACGCGGCCGACCTGATAGGCCCGCGCTTCGTGTCCATAGACCTCGATTGCGTCGTGACCGGCGACCTTCGGCCGATATTCAACCGGCCGGAGTCGTTCGTCATGTGGGAGGGCCAGGTAAACGGCTCGCCCTACAATGGCTCCATGTTCATGATGGACGCGGGCGCCAGGCCGCAGGTTTGGGAGCAATTCGACCCAGTCGAATCGCCGCGTCGGGCGAGCGCTCTGCACTATGTCGGGTCGGATCAAGCTTGGATCGGCGCATGTCTTGGCCGCCACGAGTCCAAATGGACCCGCGCCGACGGCGTCTATTCATGGCGGATGCACCTTCGGCGGAATCGTGGCACTCTCCCGGCCGACGCGCGGATCGTCTACTTTCACGGCTCCGGCGGCGATCCGTGGTCGCCGGCCATTCAACGCCGCGCGCCATGGGTCGCGGAACACTATCGGGAGTAACGTCATGGTCGCCGGAAGTCTCGACAGGCGAGTTACCTGGCAGACTGCAACCGTTACGAAGGACGGAACCGGCAACGACGTCAAGACGTGGGCCACGTCGTTCGAAACGTGGTGCGGCAAGCTCAATCTGTCCGGCGCTGAATTCATTCAAGCCGGCGAGAATGTCGATGAACAGACGGTAAAGATCGAGCTTCGCGACCGTGCCGGCCTGTCGCCGGTCGACAGGTTTATTTTTGAGGGCAAGACCTGGCGAATTCACGCCATCACCGAGTCGCCGACGCGGCCGGAACTTCTTTGGGTGATCGGCCGCACGCGCGCCGACGGCTTGCCGGTGTCCGGATGAAGCCAAGCCTGAAATTCGAAGGCGCGAAGGAACTTCAAGCCGGCTTGATGGAGCTTGAAGGCGTGACGGCTCTTCGTGTCGTTCGGTCGGCATTGACCGAGTCGCTGAAGCCGGTTGCCGAGTCCGCAAGGGGCCGTGTCCCGGTGCGCGAAGGAAGGCTTCAGCGGTCCATCGGCATAGGCTGGCGATTGATGCGGCGACAGAAGAGCCTCAATCAGCCGATTGTGAGCGCGAGCGGCGTTGAAGCCTACGTCGGCGCCGGCCTGGTCGGCGGTAAGTTTGATGGCCGCGCCGCCCATCTTGTCGAATTCGGGACGGTTCATTCGGCGCCGCATCCGTTCATGCGGCCGGCCTGGATATCGAACCTTCAGGCCGTCTTCAATGGCTTGTCGCAAAGCATGGGCAGGAACCTGGCGCGCGCCGCCCGCGCGTGCGCGCGCAAAGCCTTGAAGGTGAAGCGGTAATGTCCTTTGAAGTCGACTTCCGCACGCTTCTCTTGGCCGCCGCTCCGGTGTCCGCGCTGATCGGCGACCGCGCTAATTGGGGCGAGCTTCCCGCCGCGCGCCCGCGCCCGCTTGTCTGCATGTGGAATATCACGCGCCCTGGCGATTATACGATGGACGGACCTTCCGGCCTGAATCATGCCTTCCTGCAAGTCGATTGCTGGGCTGACTCCTATCTTGCCGCGCTCGACGTCGCCAACGCCATTGAGGCGGCCTTGAGCGGTTACAAGGGCTTCGTCGACTTTACGGAATTTCAAGGCGTGTTCTTTACCGGCCGCGCCGATTCAAAAGAACCGGCCGGCGGCGCTCCGGCGCAACGATACAACCGTTCGCGCCTTGACGTTGAAGTATGGTATTCGGAATTCGACCTTCCGGACCTTGTCGAGCTTCAGGCGGTTGCCGACGCTTTCCACCAAATTGTTCATTACGATCTGCCATGGATCGAGGGGGACTAAATGACGGTAGCGTCTGACCTTGCGGACTTCCAAGCCGCTGTCGCCCAAATTTCGGCCGACTCCGAAATCTATACGCAATTGGTTTCCGGCCCGTCGAGCGGCGAGGGCTCGACCGTCGAGACGGAAAGCGGCACGGTCAAGACGCTGCCGCGCATCCTGTCCGAACTGGAAGCGCTCTATACAAGCTTCGTTTCCGATGCCGACTTGCCGCCGAACTCGACGGCCGACGGCATCGTCACGCGCCCCGTTGGCGTGCTGACTCTGTTGGGCCAAATCCTGGCGGCGCTTGCGAGTCTCGATATCACGATCAATCCCGGCGACGTCCAAATCGGCGCCGTCGAATTGAAGGACGGCGCGACGGACAACCGCGCGGCCCTGTCGAACGCCGACGTTGCGGCGAACTCAGTCGCCTATGGCCTGATTGTTCGCGTCGTCGGCTTGCTGGCGACGCTGGGCGAGGTCGGCGCGAACCCGACCGCTAACACCATCTTGGACAGACTGAAGGCGCTCGCGACGTCAACCGGCCTCACAACTTCGACTCTGCATGACGACCTGGCGGCACTCATCGTTCAAGTCGGCGAGGTTCATGTATCTCCAACGCCGAACACTTTGCTTGCGCGCATCAAGGCGCTTGAGACGGCGCTTGCCGCGACGCTCACGATTCAGGGCGGCGGCGCTGCCGGCGCTCCGGCGCCCGGTGTCGTATCGGTGCAGGGCATCGCCGACGGCCGGACTATGAAGATCACGAACGCGCGCGAGGACGGAACCGTACTAGACGATACGTCCGTCATTGAGACGACTCCCGGATCGCCGGTCGCGCCGTTCGAATGCGTCGCGGCGCCGGCCGGCGTGGCGTCGAGTGTCGCTGACGTCGAGATTGCGCCCGCCGTGATAGGCCAGCGCAATTACCTGCCGTACATCACGATAGGCCACGACGTTCTAGGCGCCGTGACTGAACTTCGAATCAAGGACGGCGCGACGATAATCAAACGATTCAAGCTTCAGACGCCGGCCAAGGAAGACGCGCCGATTTACTTTGAGCCGCCGCTAAGGTCTTCCGTCGGCGCCGCGCTCAATTGGGCGTTGGGAACGTCCGTCACTGGCGGCGTGTTCGTGAACGGCGGCGGCTATACGAAATGAGCTTTTCATGGAAGCGCGCGCGCTTCGGCCTATCGAAGCATGACTTGCTCCCGCAAACGCGGTCAATCGTCGCGCGCCAGGCGTCCGACCCCGGCGCGGATCGAAGGGAGCTCATCGACGGCATTTACCGCGCGGGCCTGGCCGCCGGCATTCTCGACCGGTTCGGCGGATGCTTCATCACGGACCATCACGGCGAAGATCAAGATTGGGTTTCGCAGCGGACGCTCGCGACGGTCGGCACGCCGGATAAGCTGGCGGATCGCGGATGGAAGGCGGACGGCTCAAGCGATTGGTACGGCGACTCCGCATTTCAGCCGGTCAATAGCAATCGGTGGCAGCTTGGGAGCGCGTGTCTTTGGGCCTATCCCCTGACGAACGACAATGTTTCGGGAGCAGACTGCGGATGGGCGACGGGCGCCCGCCTGCTAGGCAGTAACGGCGGCAGCATCGTCGCGCGGCTTAATTCAGCCACAAGCCTACAAGGATTCACCATCCCGAACAGTTGCGGCCTGCTGATGGCGAACCGCAACGACACGGCCTTTGCGACGCTATCGCAGGGCGCCAACATTTCCGCACCCATCGCCAACACGGCGACCGGCATTTCCGGCGGCGTGTTCACGAAATGCAAGGCGGGGTCTTCGCGGTCGGCGCGTCGCGATTTCGCGGTCGGCTGGGGCCTCGGGCTGCACAACGACCAAATAGCCTATTGGAATGAACTTCTGACTTTCTATGCTCAGGAAGTCGGCGCGCAATTCGACATCAACGTCATTCTCGACGAGCCGAACGTCCTTGTTCGTCAGTTCCTTGTTCAGCGCGACTTCAGCGACAACAAGGGCGCGATTCCGGTCCGCGCCAATATCATTGGCTCCGGGAAGTTCGTTCAGGTTCGCGCGCGCCGCAAGACGGACCTTTCACATACGGTCGTGCCGTTCACGACTGTTGCCGGCCCGGTCGATACGGGAATCGTCGAGGCGTATCTGCCGGGAGTCGACGCTGGCGAAAACGTCGTGCTTGACGCGCAATTTGACGACGGGTCGTCCCTGACGGCGCCGACGCTTGGCGCGTGGTTCGTCGGTGACTTCCATATCGACAAGGGCGCTTCGAATTCGGTCGGCTCACACGCTACGCTGACGGCGCCAGGCGTATCAGGCGAGGAAGAACTACGTTACGCGGGCGGCGATAACGGCGGATGCCCTATCATCAGCGCGCCGAAGCTTGCGGGCTCGACGGCCGAACCGAACTGGAAAGACCCATATGGCGGCGACGGTTCGGTGCTGGCCGGCAATTTGATGGCTGACCCGGTACTAGGTACCGGCCTTCCGTTCATGGTCGCCTATGTCGACCTCGGCTCGACCGGGAGCGAGAACTATCGACCGGACGGACCGCCAGTGAACGGCGTCGACAATTGCGACGAACTCATGGTGCAAGCGTTGACCGCCGGCCGCTTCAAGCCTGGCTTTACGTTCTCATGGGTGGACTCGCGCGATGGCGGTATCGACGCCATCTTTAACGTGACGGCCGCGCGCTACATCGAAAACACGAACCTTGCTATCGACCTATACCGAACGCGGACGGGAAACCCTAACCTCGGCTTTTCTATCGGCATCCTGGAGAATTTCAACTATTCGTCGCTGAATAACTCAAACATGGAAATCATTCGCCAGGCGCAGATAGCGGTCTATGACGCGCGGAAAAACGATAACGTCTATTGGCTCCCCATGTATGCGCTGATTCGACCGGAGGACGAAAACCTTCACCATCACGGCGACGGCTACAAGCAGGCCAAGCGGTGGAATCATCGAAATTGGATGTTCCACATTGGCGAGCGCTCGCACGATGCCAGCGGCCCGCATATTACCGGCGCAACGGTCGAGGCCGGCACGAATATCCTTCGCGTGCATTGGGCGCTGAATGGCGGCACGGCGATACAAGGCCGCGTTGCCGACACGAATATCACCGGCTACACGTTCAAGCTACAGTCGGGCGAAATCTTCGATTGGCTGGGCGACATTGACGGGCTCGACGTCGTTTTTGAATTGCCATTCACTATGAACACGCTCGCCGACGTCCCGTTTTACCATCACATTTACGGCGAAGAGCCGGACGTAACGAACATGACTTTTGATGACGACTTGTGCGAAGACGGCGAGCTTGGCTGTCCCGGCCAATGCGAACGCGGCTTCAAGATGCCGGAGCTAGACCCATGAACGAAGTTAAGCAAATCTTGAACGCAGAAAATCCAGTGTCGGAAGTCTACACACCGGACGCGCCGCAGTTTTGGGCGCGGGTCAACGGCGCCTTCGAAGGCCGCGTCGTCCTGAAGCGCAGCACGGATGCCGGCGCGACTTGGGGCGAGTGGTTCGGCTTCGAAGAGCCGGAGGAATTGAAGGTCGAACCGGAGGCCGGAACGGTCTACCGCTTCGAATTGGAAGACTTCAAGGGCGTGATGGTCGACGTCCGGATAGGCGTCTAGCGCGCGACCTCCGGCGGCGCTATAGTCGCCGCCGTCGGATCAGGGCCAGGCGCCCGAAGCATAGGAGAGTCGACGCATGACTACTGAAGCTCGCATCGGCCACGGCGCAAAGTTCCGCGTCGCTACGCCGGAGGCCCCGACCATCTATCTGGACCTCGCCGAAGTCACGAACATTGGCCCGCCGCCGATGACTCGAGACGTGATCGACGCGACACACATGGACTCGCCCGACGGCTGGCGCGAATTCATCGCCGGCCTGAAGGACGGCGGCGAAGCGTCGATTACCCTCAACTTCGTTCCCGGCGGCGCCACGGACGCCAGGCTTCGAGAAATGCAGACGGAACTCGAACCGTCGCCCATCAAGATCGCGTTCCCGTCCGGCAGTGAATGGGGCTTCACGGCCTTTTGCACCGGCTACACGCCGCAAATGCCGGTCGACGACAAGATGACCGCCGATTGCACCTTCAAGGTGACAGGCGCGCCGGACTTCACCGACCCGTCATAAACCCCGCGAGAAGGGGACCGGAGTTTACCCGATAAGGGATTGTTCCCGGTCCCCGCCCCGTTCACTCAAGAGAAACCGGCGGCCTCGGATATCAATTCGGACCCGAAGGCCGCCGGAAGCAACAAGGCGAACCATGGACAACCGGGCTAAAGGCGAAGTCTCTTTCGAACTGGCGGGCGCGGTCTACGTGGCCCGCTTTTCCATGGACGCGCTCATTCGGGCCGAAGAGTCCCTGGATATGGGCATCGAAGAAATCTTCCGGTCCCTCGAAAAGAAGCCGCGCCTCAAGATCATTCGCGCGCTCTTTTATGCAGCGCTCGCCGAGAATCACCCGGAGCTTAACGAGCGCTTGGCTGGCGAACTCTTCCTACAGGTCGGAGTCGGTCGCGTGACATCGCTTCTCGACGCGGCCGCGAAGTCGGCGTTTCCGGATCAAGCGAAGGGAGGCGGCCAGGATGGCGACGAAATCCCTACGCGACGGCCGGCCGGTGGAACTGGCCGGCGCTCTGTGAAAGCGCGATAGAGGCCGGACTTTCCGAGGCGGACTTTTGGCGCTCGACGCCGGCTCAAGTCTCCCGCGTCTTCCGCGCCGTCGGCGCCCGCCATCGTCAAGACCTTCGCCGCGATCTAATCATGGCGTGGCATATCGCGGCCCTTCAGCGGTCAAAGAAACTGCCGACGCTCGACTCCCTACTGCGCAAGCTCCCGGCCGCGCGCCGTGCTGACAACCGGCCTCAGTCGTTGCAGACTATGGAAGCGATGGCTAAAGCTTGGACCCGCACTCTTGGCGGCAAGGTCCGGAAGGTCGATAGCAAATGAATTCAATCATCGGCGCGCTTCGTGCGGTCTTGGGAATGGACACGGTCGCCTTTGAAAAAGGCATCGGCGTAGCGCAAAAGCAAATCTCCGGCCTCAATCGCACCTTCCAATCGGTCGCGAAGGATATGGACAAGGTCGGCAAGGTCATGTCCGTCGCCGTGAGCGCGCCGCTTCTCGCCATGCGCGCCGTAACGACCAAGACGGCCGCCGACTTTGAAGAGGGCATGAACAAGGTTCAGGCCGCGACGCAGGCCACGGCCGCAGAATTTACGGCGCTGACTACCAAGGCGCGCGAGATCGGCAAGACGACGGCCTTCAGCGCGACCGAAGCCGCGAGCGCCATGGAAGCGCTCGCTAAGAACGGCTTGACCACGAAACAAATTCTGGACGGCGCGGCACAAGCGACGGTCGACCTGGCCGCCGCCAATGGCGCGCAACTCGCGCCCGCCGCCGATATCGTAACCGACACAATGAACAACTTCGGCAAGACGGCCGCCGACCTGCCGGGCGTCGTGTCCAACATTACTGGCGCGCTGATCGCTTCGAAGTTCGGCTTCGATGATTACAAGTTGGCGATGGGCCAGGCGGCCGGCGTCGCCGGCAAGGTCGGAGTCACATTCGAAGACTTCAACGCCGCGTTGGCCGCGACGTCGTCGAGCTTCGCCAGCGGTTCGGACGCGGGAACGTCCTTCAAGACCTTCCTTACGAAACTGTCGCCGACGTCTATCGAAGCCAAACAAGCCATGCAGGCGCTAAAGCTGGAATTCTACGACTCCAACGGCGCCATGCTTTCGATGGAGAAGATTGCCGGCAATCTGCAAGGCGCGTTCAAAGAACTGTCGGACGAAGCGCGCACAAGTTCGGCGACGAAGATATTCGGAACGGACTCCATGCGAACCGCGCTGGCACTCGCGACCGCCGGGACCGCCGGCATTCGCAAGATGCGCGAGGAAATCGCCAAGGTGTCGGCGAGCGATCAAGCGGAAGTCCGGCTTCGCGGCTTCAACGGTGCCATGCGGCAATTGAAGAGCGCAGCCGAGTCCCTGCAATTGGCTATCGGCGACTCCGGATTGCTGGCTACCGCGACAAAGTTTGTCAACGTCTTGACCGATCTGACGCGCCGCCTGGCCGCGCTCAATCCGGAAGTGCTGAAGTTTGCTACCATCGCGTCAAGCGTTGCCATCGCCATTGGCCCGGTATTGGTCGGCGTGTCGGCGATCACGAGTGCATTCGGCAAAATGATGGTCATGCTATCGCGGGCCGTTCCGTTGCTGGCTGGCGTCATGGTGGCCGTTGGGCCGTGGGCTGCGCTCGCCGCTGCGATCACGGTCGCCGTGGGTGCGGTCGTTCTCTTCTCGGATCAGATTCCGATTTCAACCGACGGCGCCTATATGCTGTCGGATGCCCTGGCCGGCCTTGGCGCCGAAGCTGCGCGCATGGCGGCGCAAATCGAGCCGGCCATGCAGTCGTTGCGGGAAATCGGGATAGACCTTCCGGCGATTGCCGCGAAGATCGGCGGCGTATGGTCGACGGTTGCCGGCGTCGTGGTCGACGCGCTGGCTGGCGTCGCGCGTTACGTGATTAGCATTGTCGACTCCCTTGGCGGCCTGTTCATGGCGCTGAAGAATGTCGTTGTCGCGACGTTCAATTTCGAGGGGCCGCTTCTGTCCGTCGAGGAATTTGCGAAGGACGTTCAACGCGCGGTCGCGAAGTGGGTCAACGAAGCAATCGCCGTCATGAATTGGCTTCGCGAGAAGATCGGCAAGGACCCGCTGCCGCTCTTGCCAATTCCCGACTTCGTTTCGAAAAATGCGAAGGCGATGGAAGAGGCCGGCGCCAAGATCGCCGACGCCTGGCGCAAGGGATTCGATAGCCGTCTAATCGGCGACGCGATGGACCGTGTTTCGCGAGACGCCAATACGGCGGCCATCAACCGCCAAATCGGCGCGCCTGGCCCGGACTTCCCGATTTCGAATAAGCCGGCGCCTGTCGCGCCGCCGCCGGGTGGCGGCCGTGGTGGCGCTGGCCTCGCGGGCGGCGGCGGTGGCGGGCAGGAAAGCGCGCTTAAAAAGCTCAAGGAATTCATGGCCGAGAATGCGCGAGCGATAGAGCTTGAGCGCATGTCGGCCGAACAACGGCAGATTTCGGAAGCGCTCTACAAGGCCGAAGCGCTGGCGAAGGAAGCCGGCGTGAAGCTCACGAAGGACGACACGGACGCAATTACCGCGAACGTGCTTGCGTTGCGCGCCGCTAAGACCGCGACAGACGAAAAAGAGCGGATGGACGCGCTTGCGAAGACGACTATCGAAGAGGCGACGTCGGCGCAGGAAAAATACAATAAGCTGATTGCCGACCTCACGACGCTCTACAGCGCGGGCGCCATCAGCCAAGACCAATATTTGAAGGCGCAGGAACTCGCGCGCGAGAACATGCGCGGCGGCAAGGGCGAGTGGTCGACGCAATGGGCAGAATTCGCCGACGCCGTGTCGGGTGCTGCGAAGTCCGTCGCTATGGACCTTCTCGACACTGACAAGACCTTGGGTGAAATGCTCGCCAGCATGGCGAAGCGGATCGCGCAATTCGCGCTCGAAATCCTTGTGCTTCAGCCGATCTTCGACGCCATCGGTAAGATGATTAAGGGATCATTGAGCGGCGGCAGTGGCGGCGGCATTGGCGACCTGATCGGCATGGCGATCAGCGCGCTAGGAATGTTCGCGGGCGGATCGAGCGCCGGAACTGGCGCGGGCGGATCGACGAATGCGAGCTATGGCGGCGGCATGTCTTACGGCGGGCCGCGCGCCGAAGGCGGAAGCGTATCGCCGGGCCAGTGGTACAAGATCAATGAACGCGGCGAAGAGGGATTTGTCCCGCAAGTGCCGGGCCAAATCATCAGCCATCGCGACATGATGGACATAGGCAAGACCGGCGACTTCTATCAGACGAACAACATTCATCCGGACGTCCGACAGACCGCGCGCGCTCAGGTCATGGATATGCTACCGATGATTAAGGACGCGGCGGCGGGCCATGTGAAGGGCCTTCGCCAGCGCGGCGGACCGATGAAGGCGGCCTTTTCACGATGACGACATATCCCGTTCCGTTCCCTTCCCATATCGGCCCGGCGCGGATCGCGCTTCGCGGTCGCAACGTGGTCGGTATGACGGCCGCGCCAATGTCAGGCGCGCAACAGACTCAGGACTTCGGCGGCAAATGGTGGCTGGGCGAAATCACCTGGCCGGCGATGGACCGCAACCGCGCCGACCCGGTCTTGGCCTGGCTCGATTCCATGAACGGGATGAAGGGCACCTTCACGATGGGCCACCCGAAGCGGCGACAGTCGAAAGGCGTGGCCGCAACCGCGCCAGGATTGCCGAAGGTCGCGGGCGGCGGGCAGACCGGCTATGACCTGAACTTCGACAACGGCACGGCCGACGACGTCGACGAATACCTGAAGGCCGGCGATATGGTGCAAATCGGAACGGGCCTTTACCGGTTGGAAGCCGACGTCGATTTGACCTATGGCGCCGGCATCCTTCACTTGTGGCCGCTCTTGCGGACCTCGCCGGCCGATAACGCGCCTATCGTGGTCGCAAACCCGGTCGGCCTCTTCCGCCTGTCCGTCAACGAAATCGGCGACGAAACCGACGAAGCCGGGACCGTCACGATTCCGACTGTTCCTTTTATCGAGGCGCTATAATGGCGCGGCCCATGACCGCCGAAATGCTGGCGGCTCTTCAGGCCGGCCACGTTGACGTGGCGTTTCTGTTCGAAGGCCAATTCAAAAACGGCACGGTCAACATTTGGACCGGACTCGGCCCGCTCGATTATGACGGAAAGACATGGACCGGCGCCGGGCAGTTGCTTGGCATGACGGCCGTTGAAGAGACGGAAGCGATTCAGGCGAGCGGCATCACTATCAGCTTGGGCGGCGTTAGGCCGGCGGACATTGCGCTCGCGTTGACGGAAATGCAGCGCGGTCTTCCTGGCGTCATGTGGCTTGCGCTCTTCACTCCATCGGGCGCGCTCATTCCCTCGCCTATCGTTTGGTTTCGCGGGCAGATGGACGCGGCCGTGATTCAGGACTCCGTCGAGTCGGCCAAGATTCAAGTCTCCTATGAGAACGAACTTATCACGCTCGAAAAGCCACGCGAGGTCCGGTACACGGACGAAGAGCAAAAGCGGCTCTATCCCGGCGACCTCGGACTAGAATTCATTGCCGCTCTTCAGGATTCTGTATTGCCATGGGGATCGAAAGTCTAAAGCGCGTTGACGGATGGGAGCGGCGGTTGCGTCTGCTGATCGAGGATGCACGCGCGAAGCCTTTTGAATGGGGCCATCAAGACTGTTGCACCTTCGCGATTGAAGACTTCGTCGCCATGCACAACGCCAAGCCGCCGAACGTCGAACCGTGGGGAACCATGCGCAAGGCGCAACGCCTGCTGAAGCGCCATTCCGTCCGCGAGTGGGGCCGCCTATGGTTCGGCCGCGAGGTCGACGGATGGGCCGTCGGCAGGCGCGGCGATATCGCCTTGGTCGACTCGTCGCGTGGTAATTGTCCCGGCGACGCGCTGGCAGTCGTTGCCGGCGCGCTTCTCTGCTGCCCTGGCGAAGACGGCTTGGACTTCCTGCCGTTGTCGGCCGCCCGCGCGATCTGGCGTATCTGAAATGCCGTTCCTGATTCCCTTTATCCCGGTCATCATCGCGCTAGGCGCCTATGGCGCCGGCATGATTACGCTAACGGCGTTCCTGATAACGGCGGCGACGGCTGCGCTATCGTTCGTCGCGCAAATGCTTTTGAAGCCGGCTTCTAATTCGTCGGCGGCGCAATTGACCGGCTCGACCGCTATTGACCAAAAGCTGACCGTCCGACAGGCGGCGGCGGCAAGAAAGATCGGCGTCGGCCGCTTCCGTGGCGGCGGCGTGTGGGGCTTCCTCAAGGTTACGGATCAGAATCAATATCTCCGGGGCGCGTGCCTGTTCGTCGGACATCAGTGCGACGCCATCGAAGAAATCTGGCTCAATGACCAAGTCTCGCCGATTGACGAAGCTGGCGAGGTCTATGACGGCAAGTACAACGGCGGCGCCTATTTCAAAAAGTATTTGGGCCTGGCCGATCAAACGGCCGACCCAATGCTTATGAACTATGCGCCGGGCGAGTGGACGGAAAACCATCGCTTGCGCGGCATCACCTATCTTGCGTCGTCGCTCTATTGGGACAACTCAGGGACCGGACTTCGCGGCGTCAATCTATGGTCCGGCGGCGGCCTGCCGAATATCACCATCGTTGGCCGTGGCTTGCTGGCCTACGATCCGCGCACCGATGAAGTCGCCTATACGAACAATTCGGCGCTGATCGTCGCTTGGTACATTTGCGATCCGCTCTATGGACTTGGCGCCGACTACGCCACGCGCATCAATGAAGAAGCGCTGATCGCGGCGGCGAATGCCTGCGATGAAGATGTCCTGAAGAAAGATGGCACGACGGAAAAGCGATACGCGACTGACGGAAGCTTTTCGTCGGACGGCAAGCCGGATGAAATCTTGGGGCGCTTGCTGGGCGCCATGCACGGAAAGGCCATCTATGATGGCGACCGCTGGACGATCCTTGCCGGCGTCTATCAGGAACCGACAATCACGATCACGGATGACGACATGCACGCCATGTCGAGCGTCCAGACTCTCACGTCGGCCCGCGACTCCTTCAACGGCACGAAGGGGACCTATATATCGGAAGAGGACAATTGGCAGGCCGCCGACTTCCCGCCGGTCGTCTCGCAGGCATTCAAGGCACTTGATGGCGGTTTCGAGCGGCTGAAGGACATTGAACTTCCTTTCACCATTTCGCCGTCGCGTGCGCAGCGGATCGCGAAGATTGATCTTCTGTTGGCGCGCCAAGAGATTGTCGAAAACTTCACCGGCAAACTGTCATGCTGGCGCGTGCGGACCGGCGACACCATCATGAGGACGTCGGAACGCTACGGCTGGACGGCGAAGCCGTTCTATGTGGCGTCGTCGACCTTCGGCGTTGACGAAGACGCCGAAGGGAATCCGGTCGTCGTGATCCGTCTTGTCCTTCAGGAAACCGCGCCCGAAGCCTTCGATTGGGAGACGGACGAAGAGTCGCTGGTCGACCCGGCGCCGAACACGAACTTTCCGGAAGTGTTCAACGTGCTGCCGCCGTCCAATCTCCGGGTGTCAGAGCGCGCTTACTTCTCGCGCGAGGCCGGCGGCGTCAAAGCCATGTTCACGCTTGAGTTTGATCCGTCTCCGGATGCCTTCGTCAAAAGCGGCGGCCATTATACCGGCCGCTTCCGCTCGCTCGACGTGGCGGCCTGGACGCAACTTGCCGACACGAAGGATACGCACCTCGACGCGCTCGACGTGTCGGCCGGCTCTTACGTTGGCGAAGTGTGGGCCGTGAATTGGGCGGGCAACCCCTCGCCCGCCCTATCGCTCCCTTTTGAAATCGCGGCACTGACGGCCACGCCTGCGCTTGTGACGAACTTCACCGTTTCGGCCCACGACTCCATCGCGATTGCCGCGTGGGACCTGGCGCCTGACTTGGACGTGCGCGAGGGCGGAACTTTCGTCATCAAGCATTCGCCACTTCTGACGGGAGCCACATGGGACACGGCGCTTTCACTCGATGACGACGTGCCGGGAAAAACCACGCGCTGGATTCTTCCTCTCCTGGCCGGGACCTACTTCATCAAGGCGCGCGATACGTCGCTGAACTTCTCGGATGATGCGGCGGCCTTCGTTCAGTTTCAGTCCAGCGTTCACACGTTCACGCCGCTCGACTCCACTATCCAAGACCCGGACTTTCTCGGAACCAAGGTTGATTGCGTTGTCTCCGGAGGTTTCCTTGTCTTGGACGCGGCCGGAGATTTCGACGCGGTCGCCGATACTGACGACTTGGACAATTGGGATTTCCTGGGCGGCGTGGCTGTGTCCGGAACCTATGACTATGACGACACCATTGACCTCGGCGCGGTCACGAAATGCCGGCTCACAAATGTGTGCCTGGCCGCCGTCGTGAACGTCTTCGATGATTTCGACACGCGCGAGGCCGACGTAGACTCGTGGGCCAGTTGGGACGGCGAAGTAGTGGGATCAGAGGCCGACTCGTGGCTCACCGTGTCATGGACGCAAGACGACCCGGCCGGCTCGCCGGTTTGGTCAGAGTATGAGAGGCTTCACTCTTCATCGTTCGATGCGTGGGCTTTCCGCTTCCGTCGCGAGCTTGTAAGCTACGATCCGAGCTATACGCCAGCCATTGCCGAAGACGCCGTTTACGCCGAAGGGGTTTAGTCCATGTCACAGGCCGCACTTATCACGGCGACCGGCTCCGGCCTGGCGGTCCGAACGGCGCTGAACGCGGCAATAGCCCGGTTAGCGACCGGCGCCTCCGGCGTGTCACGGCCCGCCGATATCGCAACCGGCGAACTATGGATTGAAACTGACAACCCCGGCACTGGCGTTTGGTCGGTTTGGCGATGGGACGGTGCTGCCGATGTGTTGATAGGCTTACTGAACTCCACGACTCACGCCTTCACGTCGGCCGGGTCCATTGCGTCTGCCTCGCTCGACTCCTTGCTGGGCTCGACGAAGGGCATGGTAGCGGTTCGCGGCGCCAGCGTGTGGGCCGGCAAGGCGCTCGGGACGGCGCTATATCACTACCGAATGAACGCGGCCGGCGACGACGGCGAATACTTCCAAGCGCCGGCCGTGATTTCCGATCAGGTCTTGGCGGCCGTGTCGTCCGTGTCGTTCCAGAATATCCCGACGGGTTACAAAAACCTCGCACTTCACTATGAGCTTTTGCCGGGAACCAACGGCGTCAACGTCATGGCGCGGTTCTTTCAATCCAATGTCGAGGACACTGGCGCAAACTATTCCTATGCCTATCTGAATGGAAATTCGGCGGGCACGGCGGGCGCTTCCGGAGCCGGCGCGCAAACCGGCATTCTTGCCGCCCTGCTGCTGTCCAATAATGCGAACTCTGGCGGCGTCGTCGGCGTGATGCACATTCCAAATTATCAGGTCGCGCGCTACACGCGGGCGATTGCGCAATTCGGCATCGTCGACTCGGTCAACGGCTATCACAATTCCATGTCGTCTTTCGGAACTCACAACGTCGCGGGGCCCATCGACGGCGTGAAGCTCTATCCGACCTCCGGCACGTTCTCGGGCCGCGCGACTCTCATTGGCTGGTAGGGGATCATCATGGCGACGGAAGATCAGCTTGCCGGACTTCGTGAGCGCTATCGCTTCGTGCTTCGCGCCAGGCGAACGCCGGTACTGGAGGCGCTGGACCATCAATATTCAGACGCCTTCGACCGGGGCGCCGATATCGCTTTAATCAGCGAAGCGCGGATTGCCTTGCGCGACGCGCCAGCGAATCCGGCCATCGAAGAAGCGTCGACCGTCGCGGACCTGGCCGCGATCTGGCCGGCGGCCCTTGGCGAATTCCCGACCGGTGCATTCGAGGGCTGGGCGGCGCCGCCGGAGCGGCCGGGCGTTCATGTCGTGGTCGACCTCGCGCCCAAGGAAGCGCCGCCGGTCGACCCGGACGCGCCAGCGCCGCCGCCTGCTGAAGGTTCGGTCGACCACGTCGCGCTGATCCTGGCGAAGCGCCGGCTCAAGGCCGAAGAGGAAGCCAAGCGGCCGCCGCCGGAGCCGCGCCGGCAGCGTGTGACCGGCCGGAGGAAGTAACCATGTCGTCGGCGAGTCTCTTTCCGGACATACCGGCCGGCTGGCTTGCGGTATTGGGGGGCATGGGGGCCGCTATTGGCGGCTTCGTCCGCTCGATATGGAACGGCAAAAACAAGGAAATCGAGGATCGCGACAAGACGATTGCTCTTCGTGACGCGACTATCGACGCGCTCCGGCTGAAGATAAGCGACATGCAAGACAAGGCGATTCAGGCGTTGAAGGATCAGCTTGAGCAATCCGCGAAGCGCCGCGAAACCGACGAACGAGTCGCACGTTCTATTGAGGAGACGGCGCGCTTGATGGCCGCTCACTTTCAAAAACCGGTGCAACTATGAACGCGAAGCCAGCCGAAAATCCCTTGGCGCCGCTCGCCGAAGCGGTCGCGGAAGCCGTCATCACGGCGAAGGACGTCGAGCTATCGAAGCTTGAAGAGGAATTGACGACCGCCCGCCACGGCCAGCGCGTCGCCCGCGTCGGTCTCAACCTTGTATTGCGCGCTGGCGAACAGGTCCGCCGCGCGGTAACTGAATCGCTTGAGGCCGTCGAGCCGATTCACGGCCAGGACTAGGGAGCGCGCCTTGCAACTGTCAGAGCATTTCGACCTTCGCGAATTCACGCGGTCCGACGCGGCCCACAAGATCGGCAACGCCAACGAACCTCCCGCCGAACACCTTGAGAATTTGCGAGCGCTCGCCCGAAGGATGGAAGAGGTTCGCGCGCTCTTCGGCCGGCCGATCATGATTACAAGCGGATACCGAAACCCGGCCGTGAATGAGGCCGTCGGCGGCGTGCCGAATTCCGACCACGCCTTGGGCTGGGCGGCCGATTTTCAGGTTCCCGGCCTGGCCGATCTTGAGGTCGCGAAGACTGTCCGAGATAGCGGCCTCAACTTCGATCAGTTGATTTTCGAGGCCGGCCGGACCGTCCATCTGTCCTTTCATCCCCGATTGCGGCGCCAGGTCTTGCGCCAGCCTGGCGGGCCTGGCTCCCCGGTTTATGACGGCTTAGAGGCCGAAGCGTGAGCCCCGCCGCCGAACGCCGCCGCGCCTGGCTCGCCAAACGCGCCCGGCCGACCAAGATCAGGCCCGCCAAGCCGCTCCGGCGTCACGGGCCAGCGCTGGGCGCCCATTGCTGGCGCCGGCTCTGGCGGGCCTCCTAGCCGCCCTGTAGGGTCCTTTCCGGCCGATCTTGGCCGCCTGCCCACAAGGGGACCCATTATGCGCAAGATAGTTGCTCTCTTTTCCGTGATCGGCCTGGCCGCCAGCCTGGCCGCCTGCGCCGACTCGACCACGCCGGCCGACAAGGCCGACGACGTCGAGCTTGCTTGGGCGCTCGCCCGCATGGTGCCGGCGTCCTACGTGGCCGGTTGCCAGGCCCGGCCGACGTCCTCGATTTGCCAGGCTGGAATCGTCGACGCCACGGCGACCGCGATCAAGGGCGCGGACGTCGTGGTCGCGGCCGCCGCCGCCGGCATGCGGGCATCGGGAACCGACATGACGGCCAGGCAAAAGGCGCGGGCGGTCGCCTTGGCCGCAATAGCCGGCTTCACTCAGTTGTGGGCATCGTTCGGCGTGTCGACGACCGGCTGACTCCGGATCGAAAGGCCCGCTTGGCGAGGCCGACGGTTGGCATTGGTCCGAAACTTTGCCAGCCGTCGGCCTCGCGCGTCCAACATATCCAGCGGCCGGAGCCGTGAAGGTCGAGCCGAATAAATGAAACCGCTTCGCCCGCGATCCGGCCGACATAGTCGCCCTTGCATACCGGCATCCCTGCGACGGTCTTCAAGCGATCTGACTTCACCCATTGAATCGCTGTCACTTCACGACTCCCCACACGCGGCAGAATTCTTTGACGACGTCTTCCGAAACGTCGCGGAAGACCTGGCGCTGTTCGTCTTCCCATAGGCGATAGCGAATCGTCCCGTCGGGATTGAGGCCGTCGGGAACGGGGCCGGAGTAGACCCAAACGACTTCCAGCCGCGCGCCGTCCGGGCCGGCCGTGATCGTGCAGGACTTCACGCGCCTGGTCGTCTTCGTGTTCGCGTCCGTCATAGCTGGTCGGCGTCGAAAAGCGCCGCGAACATGCGCGAATGAATCAGGAAGACGCAACCCGCGATGCCTTCGCCGGGATGCTCGCACTTCCGGCCGTTGCATGCGACGTCCTTCGCTTCGATCATGCGGCACAATTCGACGGCGCGCGCTTGGGCGGCCGTCTCTTGCTCCGGTGTCAGGTCGGACGTCATTTCAACCTGGCTTTCTGTTCGGCCATGACGCGGTTTATCTCGACATAAGAATGCTTGTCCGGGTCGGCCGCATCGTAGAGCGTCAGACGAAGCATTAGGATATTGAGCGCCGGGTCGTTCAATTCCGATGCCCTTACGGCGACGTCATGTAATAGGCCCCGGAAAATGCGAAGCGGCGTCGCCAGTATCCCGGTCCCGGAATTCAAAAGGACTTCGTCGAGAAGCGCTGACGTGTGGACTTTCCACTCTAACTTTTCGACAGTCATTTCCGCTTCCTCTTCGCCAAGTAGGACCGGCCGGCCGGCGTGAGCGCACCGAAGGCGAGAAGTCCGCGAATGTATAGCGCCCGCACTGTGGCATCGGGGCCATAGCTCCGGGCGCGCGGATTTGCGAAAGCCGTCAAACACTTAATCATCAACGGCGACAGGCCCGTGACTTGGGCACGCCGGCAAGCCTCGCACGTCACGTCGGACCATGCGCGAGTGATCCGAAGCGTCTTCCCGTCGGCCGCCAGTTCGTCGTTGAAGTCGCCGCGTAGGCCGACGATGCCGCACGCCGTCTTCAGCCTGGCGTCTATCGCGGCCGCCTTGCCGACCTTGTGCGCCGGCTTCTCTGAATGCGCGGTCACGACTCGACCTCGAAAGGCCCGAACTCGCGATCAATGGCGGACCGAAGGCCGGTCAACCGTTGCTCTTCGCTGGCGAGCAAGGCGAACACTTCCGCCCAAATGCCGGGCGGTATCGGATTGCGGCCCTTGTTCCATTGCCAAACGGTATCGACGCGGACCCGAAGCGCGGCGGCCATCGGTCGACTCCAGTGTTCGCCGAACAGAGACTCGCCGGCCTGGCTGAATAGGTCGCTCATTTTTTCAGCACCTCCCATTTGTCTTTCCGCATCACGACGACCTCGACCGGGTCCGGATCATGCGGCATTGAGAATTGAACGGCCGCCGCGCGTGTCAGATAGATCGGCAAGACTTCGACCGTCGAGCGCGGTCCGGAGTCGCGCGTGCGCGCCTGGCCGTGTCTGTCTATCGCAATCCATCCGTTTGTAATTACGTCGCTCATGACGGCACCTTGTCGCCGTAGACCTGAACAAGCCGCCACCATATGCAGCCAGGGTCGGCGCGCATTTCGACGCCGTTAAGCCGGAACAAGACCGGCCGGCCCGTAAGGCACGCGAGGTCGGCGACGGTCTTGCACGCGAAGTCGATAGGCTGGCCGCTCTTACAGGCCAGGTGGATAGGGCGCTCGCTCATGACGCGGCATCGTCGAGCGACGAAAGCGCTTCGTCGAGACTGTTCGCGGCGGCTTCCAGTGCGTCGGCCTTCTCTTCGGCGGCCTGGCCCTTCTCTCCCTGTTGCATGTTCTCCGGCATGTTGGAAATGTAGTCGCGTTCCTCTTCGGCGATGCCTTCGATATCGCTCTTCAGAGAATCCAGTTGGTCGCGGATGGCGGTTATCCGCTTGCGGCGTTCGTTGTTCATGTCATTGACTCCTGATCCTGGCCCGGCTTCCAATCGGCCTTGCGCTGGCTGATCGTCCATAGCGTGTGATGATCGTTCAGCAGACGGCGAAGGGCCTCGCGGTCTACGGCTACCGTCGTCGAGCCTTTCCGATGCTTGGCGTTGACGGCCATCCGCAGGTCGTGAAGGTCCGAGTCGCGGGTTTCGAGCGTGGTCATGATGGGCGTCGCATCTTGTCGAACGCTGCCGGCGACGTCCGGACCAAGCAAGCGCGGCCGTCCATGATGGCTTGCGCTTCCTCGCGGTAGCGTTCGTCCGTCTGATTGACGATCCGCTGCCAAAGTTTATCGGCGTGAGCGTCGAGCGCGCGGAACAGGTCGGGCAAATCCTTATCGAGCGCGCCCGGCGATTTGCCAGGCACTTTCAATTCGGCGGCGACTTCATCGAGCGAAGCCAAGACGGCGTCGCGAACGCGGTCGCGGAAGTCTTCAGGCGCGCTCATGACCGAACTTCCTTTTTGATAGCGCGCCCGATGGCGAGCCATTCCGCGACCCGGCCATTCCAAAAGGCCGGCGTATACTTCGGCGGAATAGTCGCGTGATCGGTGCGGCCGGCGGCCTGGCGCGCGAGCATTCGACAGAAGCGAATCCGCCGCGCGCAAAGCTCGCGCGTGTGGGCTTCGTTGCCGCCGAAGGTGTAGCCGTAATCGGAATGTCTGTTCATGTAGGGCAATCCCTTTCATCCGGCGGGCCGTTCCCGCCTGTGACTCCTAAACCCCGCGTCCGTTTCCGGAGCGGGGCTGTTGGGAGCGGGGCGGCCTATGCGCGGCCGGTCCCGAAGTTCCAGACCTTCCGCCAGCCGCCTTTCGGGCCGAATGAAATCAGGTGCCGTTCGTCGTTCTCAAGACGGAGGACGACCGAATTGACGCGCGAGGCCGCCGGAGTGGCGGCCAAGAGGGCGAGCGCATTGCGCCGCGCCTGTTGCAGCGTGGGAAGCCGACCTGCGTTCGCCGGATCGAGCGTGACCGCCAAGGCGGCAATGTCGCCGACCGCTTCGCGGGCCGGGTGGTTCAGAGTGGGGAGACGGAAGCTCATCTGAAGGGCCTTTCCCTAAGCTCGCGTCGGGCCAACCCCGGCGCGTGCTGATCTTGTCTCACGGCTGGCCGGGCGGGTCAACTCTTTCCACTAAATAATTCCGTCCACATAATAGGCCGGGCCGGAACTATCCAATTCCTATGACCTCTTCACCGGCAGCAACGCGAGTCGCTGCATCCCGTCGAGCCAGGCTTGGACCTCGGAGTCCATGATAAGCGCCTGAACGGCGAACCAATCGAAGGCGTGGCCGCCGTCGCTCACGCCTTCCGACGTGTGGACGAGAATAGAGCCAAGCTTGGCGAGCAATGCCGCGCCAGGCTGTAGCGCGTCGGTTCCGTCGAGCTTGCGAAGCTCGCGATTGGTCGGCGCCGGGACGGGTGGTGGCTTCGCCATTACTGCCGAACCTGTTCGATAAGGACGCGGTCGATATCGTAGGGGCCTCTGCAACCGTCGCCGGGTTTACCGAAGACGGCGCGACCGCCCGTCAGTTGTGCGAACGACGCGGCCATCGCCGCGTTGAAGACGCCGGCTAATTCCGACCCAATGGTGCCGCTCGTCTTCCAAATCTTCCCGTCGCCGGCCGTCCCGCTAATCTCGAAAGTGTATGTCTTTTTCATCGCAATTCCTCCCGCGCGTCTTCGATGGCGCCCGCCAATTCGGCGAAGGCTTCCGGACTCCCGTTCGCCATGTCGGGATGACGGACCTTTGCGAGCGTGCGATACGCGGCTTCGGCGCCAGCCAGGACGGCGAAGCTTGGCCCGGTGAAGCCGACAAGTTCTAAGACCTCGCGCCACGGCCGACGAACGACGGCCGCTTGCTCGCCGCCAGGCGGCGGAAGCGCCGTGAAGCCGGCGAATGACCGCGTCATCATGTGACCGCCGCCGTGCCGGCCGATGGCGCGAAGAGCGTCAATCGCGATGGCAAGACTTCGCATGTTCACATACGGCCGGCTGAAAATGTCTTGAGCCATGACCATTGGCTTCGCCTGGTACGAAAAGTAAACGGCGACTCCCGGATCGTTCAACCGTTCGCCGGACTCTTCCATGCTGGGGTGCCCGTTGTTGAGGACGCGAGCATTTGACGACACAACAACCGACGTCGCGCCAAGCTTCTTTAGTTCGTCGAGCAATGACGTATAGGCGCGAAGCGGCGTGAGGCCGGTGAAGGCCCCGAGTCCCTTCCGACCAAGCGGAACGGAACGCGGCCAGCCTTCGGGCCAGTGGAGCGGATGGGCGTTCGCGCCCTTACCGTGTGTCATAGCGGCAAACCTTCCTTCGCCTTGAGCGCGGCGGCTGCCGCCTTGTCGAATTCGCGTTCAAGTCGACGCGCATTGTCGAGGGCTTGTCGCTTGACGATTGTGCCTTGTCCGGCGCGAAAGAACGCCGTTTGCTCGCGGCGCATGTCGACGCCGATCTTCAGCGCGGCCAGCGCCAGGGATTCAGCTTCGCTCATGACGCGGGCCATTCCATGCGGTCGGCAATGGCGGCGGCCTGCCGTGTCTCGATTTCGATATCTTCCAAAAGGCCGCCGACCTCTTCAAGCAATGTCGCCTTTTGCGCCTTCGTCGCCGAGTCGGCGATAGAGGCAAACTTGGCGTTAAGCCGTTCGCGGTCTTCGCTCATAGTAGCTTCGCCTCCCTCTTCATCGCGGCGTTAAGCGCGGCCTTCAGTTCCTTGTCGATTTCGGCGGCGCCCGTCCGCTTTTGCTGAACGAGTCCTTCAAGGTTGTTCATGTAGTCGCGCCACCATTCAGACCAAGCTTCGGCTTCGGTGCGTCCTATTTCCTTGTTCGTCAGGAATTGGATAGACCACTTCGCCCATTCCGACACCGTCTTGAACTCCGGCCAACCTTCCATCGGCGACCATTCCGACGGCTTGCCGCCCTTCTGTTCGGCCTTGAGCGCGGCGGCCGTGGTGCGCCTGGCGTCTTCCTGAAGTGGCGCGATCTTGTCGCCAACCGGCTTGACCTTCTCGCCTTGGGCATAGCGGGCCAGGCGTTCGCCGGTCGCCTTGTCGAGCGCGACGCCGGCCTTCGGAAAGAGAACGTCCCATCCCTTTGCAACCTTGACCGCTTCGGCCTTCCAATCCGGCACGCCGCCGGAGCGTGGCGGCAGCACGACAAGAGCCGTCATTTCAAAGACGAACTCAGGCCCGGCGATAGGTTGCCAGCCGATGGAAACCGCTTCCGTCTTGCCGTTGACCTTGACCAACGCAAGCTTGTCCTTCGCCCGGAAACAGAAGATCAGGTTCATTCGGATTTGCTGAATGGCATTCAGGAATGCGCGCCGCTCTGCCGCCGGCTTGGCCCACGCGAGGAACGTCAATTGCTTCCGCTTCCCCCAATCGTCGCCGGCCATGCGGTCTAGTTCGGCTTCGTGCATATGCAAGTGTCCGCCGTCGCCTTCGTGTTCATGGGACATGCTGTCAATTATGCACGTCTTGACGCCCTTGCCGGCGACGAAGTTCAGCGCGTCGAGATAGGCGAGCGATCCGAACGGCGCCGCGAACGGGACGTGAAGGAACTTGAATTCATCGGCGTATTGATTGGCCCGGCCGTTCTCAGTGTCGACAAGCGCGAGGTCGCCGCCGACGACCTCTTGAATGCCGACGCCAAGCAATAGCGACGTGTAGGTTTTGCCGCTCGACGACGGGCCGGACACACCGAGTCGAAGGTCCATCGCCTCGCGCTTAGCGGGCTTCATCGTGAATTGCCGCGCGGTTTTCTTGGCCATCACTCGGACTCCAGTTTTGCGGCGTGATTTTCTATCTCGACGGCAAGGGCGGCCAGCGGGATAGACGCGGCTAAGTGCGCGTGGTCGGCGAGGTCGTTCGCCATCTTGGCCGCTTCTCTTAGGCCGGCGATGCGGCCAGCCTTTTGCCACGACATGCGCTCTTCCATCACTCGGACTCCTTGACTGCGGCGATGCCGGCTTTCCATCACCCAACTCCGCTGTTCATGACTTGGGCCGCGACCTGGCGATGGGCTTCCGCGTTCACTTCCCATGCCGGCGGGTCGACGTAATTGATCCGGCGCGAGTAGCCAGGCCATACGCCGGTCTTCATCGCCGTGACGTGCTGGGCAAGGGCGTTCGCGATCTTGCCGCGCGTGTGTTCCTTCGCGACGTCGGACAGTTCGAAGGTCGACCATTCCCACGGCGCTTCGTCTTCCTGAACGACCATGACGAGGCGCGGCAGCTTGAATTCTGCCGACGTGCCGCCTTGGACTTGCGCGGCGACGAAGCCTTCGGGATAGAGGACGGATTGAAAGTCGGCCGCGAAGCTGTAGAGCTTCCGCTTCCATGTGTCCGGCGCCGCAAGCTCGCCCGTCGTCTTGTAATCGACAATCAGGCCATGCGGCGCGAACTTCATCTTCGCCGGCTTTATCCAACGATCAGCGCGAGCACGAAGCCACACGCCATTGTCGCGCCACGCGGCGACGACCTCGGAAATCCCGCCGAAGCGGTCATCAAGGAAGTTCGGCAAGACGTCGCGCGCGTCGTCAGGCTGAAGCTTTAGATCGGCTATCAGCTTGTCCGTCATCGCCCGGCAGCGCTCGAAATCCTTTCGCAAGATCGGCGTTGCGCCAAGGCTCCGGACTTCGCGCGCCTTTTCTTTCGCCGCATCGCTTCGCCAACTATTCATGTCGACGACGGAATAGCGGCCGGCGTTCAGCAAAAGCGCGTGCGCGACGGTGCCGAAGTCCATTCCGGCCGTCGCTTCGTCCGACCGATAGTCGGGATTGAGGCGCGGGTGATTGTAGCGGGCATGTGAAACCGACGTCGCCGCGATGGCCGCGAGATAGTGCGCGCTCGCCGAAGGTTGCGGGCACGGATCGAGGTTATATCGGTCCGCCGGCATGTTGCCATAGAGGCCGGCTTTCGTGATCGCGAACGGGTCGGCCTGTTCGGTCTTCGGCGCGCGCTTCGCGGCCGGCGTCTTCGCCTTCGTCATTTGGCGCGCGCCCACTTCGGCGTCACGACCGGCGGGACATAGGCAACCTTGCGGGTTTGCTTGGTCCGCTTCGGCTTGCGCTCGCCGCTGCTGTTGCCGGTGCGCGGCCGATACTGGCCGCCGCTGGGTATCTTGCGCTCGCCGCCCATGCCGGGCTTTAGGTGCGTTGGCTTGTCGGTTGCTGGATTCTTCACTTTCTCTTCCTCTCGATTGTGCGGCGTGACGGGTCCGACATGCTGCCGCGCGCGATGCGGTCGAAACCTTCGACGCGGCGCTTCAATGCCGAATGGCCGCGATACACGATGAAGACCGCGAGCGGCGGAAAGCAAACCGCAACCACCGGCAACAGCCAATTATAGACGAATGCTTCCATGTCGGCGCCTCCCAAGGCTGCGCATCTTATTCATTTTTGCAAAAGGTCGTCAATCAAGTTGACAGACCTTTTTTCATAAATGAATATCGCGCCCCATGAACAAGTCCCAAAAAGCCAAGAGCGTTTCAGCATTCGACCGCGCGGTTATTTTCGCGGGCGGGCAGGGCAAGCTATCCAAGGGCGCGGACATTTCGCAAGCCAACGTGTCCAGAATCCGCAACGGAAAGCGCCCTATCTCTGGCGAAGAGGCGGTTCGGGTGGAAGCCTTTACCGGTGTCTCGCGCGAATATTTGCGCCCTGACCTATGGGGAATGTCGGCGCCATCGCCCAAGGCGAAGGTGAAGTTCCGAAGCGGTCGCGGGGCCGCTTCGGTTCTTTAATCACTCCCCGCATAGAGGACTCAGCATGGCGAAACGTGAAGGCGGATCGAGCGCGGCTCGACCGAAGAGGAAGGGGCCGGCGGCGCCCAAGGTGAAGGCCGGCAACCTGAAGGCCGCCGCGAAGGCCGCCGCGACGCGGACGAAGCAAGCCGCCGAAGAGGTCAAGCTTTCGAACTATCGGCCGCCGTCGCAGAAGGACGCCGACGTTTTCGAAACCTGGCGGGCGAAGATCGTTCGGCAAGGCAAGGTGGTCGACGCGCTCATGCTCGACGTCCGCACCGAACGCGGCGCCTATGCCGAACTGTTCGCGGCGGCGGCTGAAGCCGGCGTTCCGAAAGATCGTCTTCGCGTGCTGCGCAAGACCATTGCCGAAGAGAAGCGCGACCCCGGCGAGCGCATCGCCGAAGCTCGCGAAATGGCCTGGCAGGCGCAGGTCATCAAGTCGCCGATGGTTCAGCTTGGACTATTCGACGGCGTGATGAAGGCGCCTTCGGTCGCTGAATGGGAAGTCATGGGCTACGCCGACGGGAACAAGGGCATCACGGCAAACCCGCCCGGCAAGCCTGGCTCGCCCGAACACGCGCACTACTCCAACGGCCACGCGCGCGGGCAGAAGGAACTCGCCGAAAAGACGTTCCCTGAAGTGAAGAAGCCGACGCCGCCGGCCGGCGGTGGTGGCGGGTTTCCGCCAGCAGGCGACCCGCCGAAGAAGCTTGAAGTAATCAGTCCGTAGGAGTCGACGGTGGCGCTTGGTTTTTTCCTCGACGGTGCGACGGCGACCGGTTGGGCTATCATGGAGTATTCGCCTGACTTGAATCCGCCGCTGATCGCGAGAGGGACTTTCCAGGCGCCGCCCGGCTCTTCGCGTTCGTGGGGCTGGCGCTGGCATTGCCTTGAAGAGTGGCAGCAAGGAATGATTGAGAAGTGGAAGCCGCAACGCGGCGCGTTCGAAGCGCCGTATATTGGTAGCGTGGCGCCGCCACGGCCTGGCCTGTTCACCGACGACCGGCGCCGGTCGAGCGAAGAGGCCGTTCGCTATTTGATGGGCACGGATGCGGTTATAGAAATGGTCTTCGCCCGAAATCATATCGACTGCACCGAGGTTTCGCCGAACAGCGTTAAGAAGGCGATGACCGGACACGGTCGGCCCGGCAAAACTCGCGACGAACAGAAGCGCGCAATGGTCGCCGCCGCCATCGCTCGCGACTATCTAGTAGGCGACGACAATCAAGCCGACGCTATCGGCGTGGGGCTTCATGTGATCGCGAACTTCTACAAGAGGCCGCTATGAACGCCGCGCATCTTCTCTTGGTCGGCGGCGTTGGCTTCTGTATCGGAGTCGCGGTCGCAACCTTCGTCTTCGTGGTCGTCGGCTTCATCGCCAAACGACGGTCGCTAGTGTGGCCGGAGAATATCGAGACATGCCGCCGCCCGCCGCCAGGCTATGGCACGCGCGGCCCCAACGTCAGAACACGGAGCAAGTAAATGGAACCGAACGAACTGCGCCGCCGCGCGCAAAAGATCGTTAACGAAACGAAGCGGAACGGGAAACGCCTTCGCGCCTTCGGATGGGACACGCTCGCCGCGCTTGCCGAATACTACATCATCAATCACGGCGACATGCCGGTTATTCCGCACGCGCCAGGCTCCGGCGAAGTGGTGGTCGGCCACGTCGAGCGCGTCGCGGGCGGCCAGTCTTCGGCGCTGCCGGCCGACTTCAGGACAGAGACGATCAGCCAGGCAGAGGGCCTTCGCCTTGAGTTTGAGGCACTGACCGCCAAGGCGCTGCCCATCGTCGACAAGATCAGCGAAGCGCAATTCATCGCGCTTCAGGCGATCAAGTCCGGCGACGTCGAGCGGATCACGGAAATCAAAAAGCCGGTTCTCGACGCGCTGATCCGCAAGGAACTCCTCTTGCCGCTCGTGACTGACATAGGCGGCGCGGAAACGACGGTCACAGGCATGTCGACCTTGGGCCGTTTGGTCGAGACGTTGGCGGCCGAGAAGTTCCGGCCGTGACAATCCGACTCGGCTCTTATCGCTGCATCCTGGCCGATCCTAATTGGAAGTATCGGACATGGAACGACAAGAACGACGCGAAGAGTGCGCGCCGTCACTATCAAGTGTCAGAGCTTGAAGATATTTGCCGCCTACCCGTCGCGGCGCTGGCCGCGAAGGATTGCGCGCTCTTCATGTGGGCGACATGGCCGACGATCTTTCAGGCCGAACAGGTCATCAAGCGTTGGGGCTTCCGATATTCCGGCCTTGCGTGGGAATGGTTCAAGT
>Ga0181352_1000152_pt1 | contig 33267 bp, 41 predicted proteins | sample Fa13VDMLBSN_FD_130103 | JGI IMG/M metagenome (GOLD analysis project Ga0181352, IMG submission 130103) | Freshwater viral communities from Lake Michigan, USA - Fa13.VD.MLB.S.N | ecosystem: Environmental > Aquatic > Freshwater > Lake | place: USA: Michigan | collected 2013-09-23 | reverse complement strand
GTCCTGCGCACCTCGAGCGAGATTATCGACGCGCTGGGTGCCATGGACCAAGTGCACGAGCTCGAGGTGTCGGTGAATGCCGACTGGGGCTACTACGATAGCAACGGCACGGCGCAGCCTCTGTCGACGGTGACCCCGTTCACGGAGGAGGCCTACGAGACGGCGCTGCGTGCGTACATCGAGGGCATCTTGCTCATCCTCACGAGCCCTGTGTATGGCTTCGTGAACTACGATGCTCGCAACCAGAACACCCCTAACTTCGTGCAGACGGGCATCTTCAACTGTTACCCGGGCACAGGCGTGACCCCGACCGACTTTGCGGTTGGCCTCGATGACACGGGGCAGACGGTCATACAGCAGACCATCAGAGCAACAATCCTTGTGCACCAGCGCAGGGGCATAGCGAGGTAGACCATGGCTCAAGTATTGAATGCGAGTAATACAAGCGGCGTATACATCAAGCTCGAGACCACGCCGGGCACCTTCGTTGCACCTGCCGGCGGCGACTTCGTGCCGACCGTTGGCACGCCTAAGTTCACGCCTCGTGGTCCTGGCATCATCCGTCGTGCTGATGTCATGACCCCCTACGGCGGTGAGCTCGCGGCCAAGACCGGCGGTATCGGCTGGGACATCAGCTTCACGACCGAGCTCTACTGGAACTTCGGCTCCAATGCGTTCACTGCCAATCCGACGGGCACGAACACGGTGCTCTACGCTCTGCTGCGGTCGTGCCCGTTCAAGATTGCGAGTGGCGGCACCAACGACTTCAAGTTCATCAGCCAGGCTCTTTACGACTTGTCGGCGTCTCGCTCGGTTGCCAACAACCAGTGCTCGACGTTCTCGATTGCCTACGAGGAGATTGGTGCGAAGCGTTACGAGGCCAAGGGCTGCGTGTGCATCCCGAAGTTCTCGTTTGAGGCCGGTGGCAAGATTATGGTCGAGTGGTCCATCAAGGGCCAGTGGCGGCCGGTCACTGACAGCACGCCGTTGGTTCCAACCTACACCTACCCTGCGCCGCTCATTGGCACCAACGCTAGCCTGTCGGTAATCTCACCGCTCGGCGGCTCGACCTCGGCTCTTGCCAAGGTGACCTACGACCCGGGCTTTGCGCTGTCGGATGTGCTCGATGCCAAGGAAGAATACGGCATGGGCATCGCGATGATTTCTCTGACCAGCTCGCCCTCGATTGAACTTGAGGTAGCTGACCTGTCTGAGAACTTGCAGCCTGCCTGGGGTGACGCACAGAGTAACCTTGTACAGAGCACTGCGCTTGATGTTACATTAACGATTGCCGTCGACACCTCGGTGGTGTTTACCCTTAACGAGCCGCAGCTGGTGCAGTGGCCGACGCCAGGCGAGAGCAACGGGTACCGCAACATCGGGCTCAAGTTTGCTGGCATCGTCAACGCCAACAGCGTGGCTGACATTGGTTCGATTGGTTTCTACTCGCCGGTATAGTCGGCACCAAGGGGGATGGGATGATTGAGTTCAACGAGAATGTGTGGCTTGAGGTAGAGGTCAAGGGCCAGAAGGGCCGGCTGCTGGTGCGCGAGCCTAACGCGCTCGAGGGTGCAAGGTACTACGGCGCGCTCGAGAAGGCGCGCACTCGGTTGCGTGCCGAGGATGCTGACGCTGGTGCGCTCGAGGCGTTTGTGCAGCTCAATGTGACTCTGCTCACGGCTTGTGTGTCGGCCTCTGAGGGCTTCGCCAAGGAGCTCGACAAGGAGGCCACGCCAGCGGCTCGGTCTGAGTGGCTGGTGCGCATCCCGTGGGTGGACCTCAACACGATTGCGAGTGAGGTAGCGTCGGTGGGCTACCCAAAAACTTCAGCCGTGTAGCGTGGCGTGACTTTGCCCGGCTGACGATGTCGCATGGCTTCCGATGCTGGGAGTGTCCTGACGCAACACGGCACGAGCGAGGCTGCACGATGGGTTACAGGCAGGGTCTAGGTCACGAGGAGATGGAGGCGCAGCCGACCACCTGCCTCGTGCTCACGACCGAGCCTAGCGGCTTCTGGGAGGCCAACCGCGTGGGCAAGTGGATAGAGCGCGGCAGTCCTGTGGTGACGGTTCGCGACCTGACGCACAGCCAACTTGAACTAGCCACCTTTGTGCAATACGAGCTGCAGGAAGGGGGCAGACGGTACGAGGAGCACAAGCGCAAGTCGGCCGAGCGCATAGCACAGATGTTCGGTAAGGGCTGACCCATGGCTAAGACGGTTGCAGAGATTGATGGCGACAGCAGTGGCCTAGTCAGCGAGCTTGGCAAGGCCAAGAAGGCCATGGGCGACCTCGGTGACGGGGGCAAGAAGCTCACCGACCAGTTGCGAGAGGTAGCCGACCAAGCCGACATCGCAGCGGGCAACCTCATCAACAAGATAGGTGGTCCTGCGGCCATTACTGCTATCGGTGGCATCGGTGTCGCGTTCACCGGTGCCAAGGCGGTGGTGGGTGCGTTCCTGGACAGCAGCGAGAAGCTGTTCCGGTCCTATGGTCAGGAGGGGCAGAAGACTTGGGAGAAGCTCGAGCAGCAGATGGATGGCATCTCTGGTGCCTTTGCCAAGGCGGTGCTCGGCGGCGGCGACATGAACCAGCAGGCCGAGCGCATGAGCCAGCTGCTCGGCACGGTTGCCACTGCGGCTGACAACGCTCTGACCCCTCTGGCTAAGATTGGCGATGCGTTCTTTGACATAGCCTACTGGGAGAGCGAGGCGACCAAAGAGGGCAAGAAGTTCCAAGAGTCTATCAACAAGTCAAAGGAGGAGGCCGAGAAGGCTGAAGCGGCAGCAAAGGCCCGCATCACCGAGAAGAAGGCCATCCTGCAGGAGGCGGCCGAGGCAGCCGGCCAGGGCGAACTGGTCGCCATCGGCAAGAAGCTCGAGCGCGCGGTCGAGATGGATAAGCAGTCGCTCAGCATTCGGCAGCAGCTCGCGGGCAAGTACGAATACGAGATTCGCAAGAGCTACGAGAACACTACCGGCATGAGTGCCGAGCAGATAGCCCTCCAAGGTCGTCGTGCCGAGGAGGAGGTCGCAAACATGAAGAAGACCGTCATCGACGGTCAAGGCAGCATCACGGCTATCACCAAGAAGTATGGTGATGAGCGAGCGGTCATCGAGCTGGCCATTCTCAAGGAAGGCGCGGCCAACATTCGAGACGAAGCGGCGGCACAACTTGAAATCAGAAGGCAGACGCAGGAGGAGCTCCGAGAGTTCGGCACTGCGGCCAAGACCCCGGTTCGTACCAACAGCATTGGCAAGAGCACGATAGCCGAAGAAGACCCGGTTGAGCGCGAGAAGCGCGAGGCCAAGGAGCTGGCCGACCTCAAGTACTCTAACGACCGTGCCGAGCAGGCCATGGAACTTGACCGGCTCAAGGCTGAGCTCGAGCGCATCGACGCGCACAATGCCGAGAAGGCAGCCAAGGAGCAGGCGTTCCTGGACTTCACCAAGCAGATGGAGCTCGACCACATTGCCGAGCTTCACGCGCAGGGCAAGCTGACCGAGGAGGAGCAGAAGAAGCTCGATGAGGAGCGGGTGCAGTCGGTCAAGGACCGCACGCAGCAGGAGCTGACCCTCTACCTGCAGACCTCTGCCAAGCAGATGGCCATTGGCGAGCTGTCGGCCAAGAAGGCTGCAGACATGGCTCGTAAGCAGCTCGGCAACGTCATCATGGGCCTAGGCGACAAGGCGATGGCCGAGGCGGGTCTGATGGCTGCCTCGCTCAACCCCTTGGCTATCCCGATGGCTGCGGCGGGCGTGGCGGCCTATGCCATCGGTGGCGCGCTCTCGGCCGACAAGAAGGCAGTAGGGTCAACGCCAGCGAGCGAGAAGGCTGACAGTGCCTCGGCTCCTGTGAACAACTACTCATTCAACATGCGCATCGACTCGGCCTTTGCCGATGGTGAGAGCGTGGCCCGTCAGTTCGCCATGATGCAGGAGAGCGCACGCCAGCGCGGCCTGCTCCAACAAGGTGCCTTCTAATGAACTTCCCCCTCATCACCTGGGCAGACACGGTCGGCCCTATCACGGTCAACGGCACATCATTCCCGGCACAGACGCGCTACGGCTTCGGCATCGTCAGCACGACGCTCAAGACGGCCTCGGCTGACTCGGTAGCCGACTACCTGCGAGACGCCATCAACACGGTGATAGGTGCCGGCACGGTCACCACCACCACCTATGACTACTCTGACGGCACGTACCCGGCTAACAGCCCGCTTGGTATCACATGGGCCTACACTACCGGCACGAACTTCACGGTGGACTTTGGCACGGTAGCCATGGCCAACAAGTTCGGTTTTGCGACACAGACAGTGGTTTGGACTAACATCCCAACCAGCAAGAGCACGACCATCAACCCGGGCATGTTCTGGGGCCCTGCTGGCTTGGCAGGCGACGTGCGGCGTATGCTGACGCAGCGGGCGGCTTCGAGCTCAAGCGACATGAGCGGCCTGACCACCGACGTGGTCAACTGGGGCGCGGTCGCTGACCTCGAGATGCTCAGCACCATCTTTTGCGCAGCCAACTACACCCGCTGGTTCGCCAACATTCAGATTTATGCGACGGCAGCCAACCGCATGCTTGGTGACCCCAACAACACGCTTGAGGGCCTCATCGAGGCAGCGGCGCAGGGCGTCACCTTCCGGCTCTACCGTGAGGCAGCAACGGCTGAAGGCACGATACCTGGCACCTATCAGGTGTGCCGCATGCCGGGAGTGAGCAACAAGGGCTCGGCCGAGGACTTCGTGACGGCGGCCGATGAGCCACGGCTCTGGTCGACGGCTGGCCTCATCTTCCGAGGTGAGACCTAATGAGCAACCGCGTTGTAGCCATCAAGATACTCGGTGTGGGCGATACGACCACGGTGTTGCCTGCCACCTTCACGACTCGTGCACACCCGCTGTACCCTACTGCGCTTGAGGGCACGGTGGTGTCTCTGACTGACCAGCTCAGCAGCGAGATAGCGGTGTTCGGCTCGATGGGCTCGGATAGCACCACCAGCTTCACGGTGCTCTCGACGGCGGCAACGCGCGCTATTCTGCTGAGTCGTGGCAAGGTTGAGGTGCGCGACCCCTCTGCGCAGAACCAGCCGATGCGCACCACCGGCTACATCTCCCCTGCATCAGGACCGGTGACCATCCCGGTGCCTGCTTCTGCGGTGTTCACGGTGGGCAACTACTACCGCATTCAGAACACGGTCTTCAAGATAATCAGCAACAGCGGCACGCTGGTTGGCGCGCGCGCATGGGGCTGCGCCAACGTGCCTATCGGCATGACGCAGCAGGGCGTTGGCAACGAGCCGCTCGGCTGCCGCATCTACGATGTGAGCAACGGCAACCCGCTGGGTGGGTGCGAGCAGCTGCCTGTGGTCATCGAGACGGTGGACCTCGACAGCATCACACCTGAGGTCATCTTCCGCGGCTACATCAGCAAGGTGAGCAACGACACCTCGAGCGGGCAGCAGAACCTCATCAAGGTCGATTGCTCGAGCATGATGGCTTACCTCAAGTCGGCGCCGTTCATTCCGGCATGGGGGGCTGTGACGGCCGACACCACACGGCCTGCTGGTGTCATCTATCAGACAAACCAGAATGCTGATGTGATACAAACCAAGCTGACCACGCCATGGGTGCCGGAGGTCTTCGGCCCTCGGTTCGACCCCTTGAGCCCGCAGGTTGGCGACACGGTAGTGAGCCTGTGGCAGGTGCGAGAAGAGGGTACGGGCGGCATCAGTGTGCCGTTGGAGAACTACGACTCTCCTGGCGTCATCACGGTCAACAACTCGGTCTACTTGGACTTCAACGGCAACCAGACCGCGACCACGAACTCCTATGCCATGTGCTTCAAGGATGGTTACTACGACACAGGCGGCTACGGACCACCTATCAACCTGTACATCGGGGTGTCTGCTCACCGTCGGAGCGATGGCTACTCAGACGCCAACCGATTGAACAGCAACAACTGGTGGTCAGATGCGCAGCAACAGGCGCCCTCGGTGCGTGGCGAGAACTGCATTGAGAGTGCCGACATGCCCTCGGTCATCATCGACCTGCTACTCGGCACCTACAACGCAGACCCGACGCTTAGCCAAGGTGCTCGCTCGGCCACCGAGTCGGCATGGCTGCCGTTTCCCTATGCTGACATCGGCGACCTCATCGACCTGTCGAGCCTTGCTGATTTGATGGCTGGCCTAGACTACCCGGACATCGTGCAATACGTTCCGGGCCTTACAGTCACGACTGTTACCACGCAGCGCGTGATTCTTCCTTACGCGCACACCTCGGCTAAGACCGTGGGTGAGGTGCTCGATGAGATACTGAAGCGGCTCGGTGCCTACATGGTCTATGACCAGGGCAAGTTCTACTTTGGCTCATGGGCTGGCACTCGGCAGGTGCCGGCCTTTGTGAACGATGGCGCGCTGTCGGACCCCAGCATCAAGCTGACTTTCGACAGGGGCATGTGCCTCATGCGAGTGAAGGCCAAGTACTGCATCGACATCGACGTCAACGCTACCACCTACGAGGTGCCCTACCTCAATGTGGACCTCGCCAGCAGCGCGCTCGGCAAGGAGATGACGGTCAGCCATTGGATGGCAGGCAGGATGAATCCTAACGACAGTTTCTGGGGTGACACTCGGCTGATGGCCAACGCCTTCGGCCTGCTCATGCGATACAGCCAGAGCGCGGCTCGCCTCGACGTGTCGCTGCGTGACTCGGTGCTCGACCTCGAGGTTGGCCAGCAGGTCGCCTGCACCTTTGACAACATCGTCAACAGCGAGGGCGAGATGGGTGTCGTCACTGCCCTTGGCTACGTGCTCAAGGCAGGACGGTCATGGAAAACGCCAACCACGGCCTACACCATCATCTTGCCCGGCTACCTGTCCACGACCACGCAGCTCTCGTACTGGTCATGCTCGGCCCTCGTGGTCGATGTGTTAGGCGGTGACAACATTGAGGTTGATTCTAACGCATTCATTCAAGCGCCTATCCTCGCACCTCCTGGTGCGCCTATCTCGGATGTGCAGGCGTTCCTCTTCACCCAGCAGCTGCTCGGCTCATGGTACGACGTGCAGCTCCTCGACACCTACGGCACCCTCAAGTACCAAGGTGCGCTCACTGGCGTGAACACCGTTGGCAACCTCATGACCCTGCCGGGCTTCGATGCCTATGCTGTGCCGGGTGACATCATCGTGCTGGCTCCTGCTACCTACTTCGGCGCCGGCCTTAGTATCATCTACGATACCTTCTTGGCCGACAACAACAGGCAGGTAGACGGTGTGATTGCTTACTCTAAGACGTGGGTGCCATGAGCTGGACCAAACTAGATGATGATGCGGTCATGCCTGACCAGCCGCTGTCGGCCTTCGTGGGCAAGCGGCTCACCGACAACCAGAACAGCTACACTGATGAGCTCACGCGGCTGTCCACCTTCAGCTACCAAACCACATCGGCCGGTGCTGCCAAGGTCAAGTGGGCATCTATCTTCGGCCGGCGCGGCACGGTGGTGACAGTCAACGTTGGCGTAGCGTCTGGCACCTATGCCTTCAAGGTGTTCTGCCGGACCACTAACCCTGCGCTCGGTGGCACCATCCACATTCGAGACATTGACGCAGGCGTGACCGTGAGCCAGCATGTGGCCGGCACTGCAACCCCTACGTCGGTCTCAATCCCCTACGTCACGAATCAGGTGAGCGGCCTGCGTGCCTTCCATGTCTCGTGGGAGTCTGACATCGGAGAGGAGACCGTTGGCTCTGTGCTGGTCAATGGCGCGGTCGACAATCAGGTCTTTTGCGAGGACGACAGCGGAGCATTCCCCTTCTCCTATGCACCTGGCTCATTCCACGAGATGTATCACATGCTGGTGCTTGGCACCGGTGCGGCACAGCCATCGCCTCTCGGTGATCCGCTGCACAAGTACCAAGTGTGCACCTTCAAGCACAATGTCGGCGCATCTATCCCGCCAGAGGGCGTGCTGACGGTCTGGCCGAGCATCGAGGTCAACCCGCCTATCTTCCCAACGACCACAGGCGGTGGTCCAAAGCCGACCATCACCAGCTACCTGTACGAGCTCGGCCGTCTCGAGCTCTTCAGCATCTCGGTCGAGACCTACAGCAACCCCAACAACAACCCTCCACCGTATGTCTACCAGCAGACAACGCCTATCACCCGACTCAACAACAAAATCGATGCGTTCATGCCGCTCCTGCAGCCCGATGCATGCACGAGCTTGAGCCGAGGCGGGCTGCTTGGTCAGGTGATTAGGGCAGGCAGCGTGGCCACCTTCGCCTTCTTCATTCAGACCAACAAGTCGGTGCAGACACTCAACGTCAGCTTCCGGGCTGTGGCCATCGACCAGACGCAGAATGCACCAGACCTCACCTTCAGCGTGCTCGACTACCAGGGCAACACAATCGGCACCGATGTGGTGAAGACCAGCGTGCCGGTGCCGCGCGTGACAGGCCAGACTACGATGGAGCCTCGTGAAGGTGCTGCCGTCTTCATGAACGGCGTGCTTGCCGGCGACGGCAACTGGGGCATGCGTGATGCCATGGACCTCGACCAAGCCCTCATGGGCCTGCCGGTGCGCTTTGTGTGGGGCCCCAACGCAATCAACGACATCAACCAAGGCAGCACGGGCACCTCTGACGCAGTCTACATCGGGCGACTTGCAACCACATCCGACATCTACGTCTACGGCTTCAACTGCAGGGTGCTCTAATGGCCTTCACCGTATCTCCTATCGAGCCGCCCCTCACTACGGGCTTGTTGGCGGGTGACACCATTCAAGCCAGCAGCCTGCTCAACATGGTCAAGCGTGACCGCTTCTTGTTTGCCACCCGTCGACGCATGATTGCCAGCCTACCGGCCGTCATCACCACCGGTTCGGCAACCTATCAGATAGCCTACGGCCTGCAGGCCAGTCTGCTGGCTAGTGCGAACGGCACCATTCTCATTGGTGTGATAGCCTCTGACGACTGCGACGTGCGCGTGACCACCTCCTATGGCGCGGTCACTGTCAGCACCGGTGGACCGGGCTGCTACATCGACGAAATCACAGGCATTCCACCTTCTACTTGGTTTAGCATCACGGTTGAAGTACGTAGCAACACTGGCAGCGCAGTGGCCATCTACGGCATCTACATTGCCGAGGCTATCCTCACGGCCGCAGACCTCCCGTAACCCCGTAACCCCCGCACGAGACCATGAGCCTACACCTCCTCAACAGCATCTTCAGCGAGCTCAAGCACTGCACGGCCTACTCCACGCGCGACGGCGTCACCGTGGTCACCCCCGGCAACATGCACATCGAGGTTGTGACTAAGTACTTTGACGAGCCGCTTGTTCTGGCTGCGCTTGAGGCTATCACTGCCGCGCTTCGTGAGCGGGTCGAGAATGCCGGGCAGCCTCTCAAGGTGGTCAACATCCCGACCTCGGCAGGCATTCAGTGGGAGTTCAAGGAAGAGCAGCCGAAGGATGTGCTCATCGGCAAGGTGGTCAACCTCGAGCAGCCCGCGTGGGTCAAGGCAAAGCAGGACGCAGCCGCCATCCGAAAGGCCATTGGGGCAGAAGTGAAGGCACTCTCTACCGACAACACCGAGGCACCTGCCAAGCGGGGCCGACGCAAGAAGGACTAGACCATGACCGACGCAGCAGTGGCTTACAACAGCGGCAAGGCAGGGGTGCTCTGGCAGGTTGCAGACCTACCCCTACCGCTTCGCACGCTCGACCCTAAGACCCCTGTTTTTGCGTCTGCCGTGGCCACGCTGCAGGCTCAGCACGGACTCGCTGCCGACGGCAAGCTCGGTCCCGCTACCCTCGCTGCCATCACGGCTAAGACCACCGCGGCGCCTCCTCTCAAGAACGTCACCGAGGCTGCCTTGGCTCTCATCGCTACCGCCACGGCCGAGGCCAACAAGGGCGTGCGAGAGGTCGGCAAGAACGCAGGTGAGGATGTCGAGAAGTACCTCAAGTGCCTCGGCATGGCTAAGGGCTCGCCTTGGTGCGCGGCCTTCGTGAGCTGGTGCGTCATGACCAGCAAGGGCCTGCCTAAGCCGCCTAAGTGGTGCTCTGGCTCGGCCGTCTCGCTCTACCAGGTATCGAGCAACAGCAAGACCATCGTGAAGGTCACCCCTGTTGAGGCCGACTATCAGAGCAAGGTCAAGCCGGGCATGATTTGGTCGAGAGCGCAGGACCCTGCAGCTGCAGCAGCGGCTCGCAAGGGTGCATGGTGCCAAGGTCACACTGGCATTGTGGTGGCCGTCGACGGCATCGGCTGGCACACCATCGAGGGTAACACAAACGCGGCTGGCTCTCGCGAGGGTGACGGCGTGTACCGCAAGACGCACAAGTGGTCTGATGCTGACATCGTCGGCAAGACCGTCGGTTGGTTCGACCCAGAGACCGTTTAGGAGTAACGATGTTCAAGTTCACCAACAGCAAGGGCAAGGTCAACGCCGGCCTCGCCAGCAGCGCCGTGCTCGGTGCCGCTATCCCCATCATCGTTACCGCTGCCACAGGCGGCATGGCTGCCGTACCCATCGCCATGTGGGTGGGCCTCGGCTCGGTCGTCTCTGGCCTCCTTGCCGGCAATGTCGAGGTCAAGACCAAGGTAGAGCGCGCTCTCGATGCAGACGCTAAGAAGTCGGTCGACACCAATGGCGACTAACCCCACTGGCTCAGTGGAGTCGATTGCTGCAAAGGCTGTGGTGGGCTTGCCTACCATGTGGCGCGTCGTCACCGTCATCGGCTCCATTGCCTCGACCATCATCCTCGTGGTCGTCTCCTTCGCCTTCAACCTCGTGCGCGAGGAGTGGAAGGAGCTGCGGGCCGAGGTCAAGGAGATGCGCAGCCGCCTCGAGGAGATGCCCGATGCGGCTACCCTCAACCGCCTCGCTGACGATGTCCAGGACCTCAACAGACGTGTTGGCCGGCTCGAGCAGCAGGTCAACCACTGGGATGAGTAGCCGTGATTGAGCAGGACCCCTCTATCACCCTGTCTGATGCTCTGGCTCGTGCTGCTGTGGCCGAGGCCGAGGTGGCGCGCCTCAATCGGGGCATCGCCCTCGAGATTGCTGCGGCCGACCGTAAGGCAGCCCGCAAGCTCTCTATCCTTCGCCTCATCTTCCTCGGCATTTCCGCGCTGATGGGCTTCCTTGGCATCCTCACGCTCGTGAACTGGTATGTGCCCAACAGCGTCGACACCGACGGCATCGGCTCATCGTACTTCCAGATGAGCAAAGACATCCTGCTGGTCATGACGGGCATCCTCGGCTCGGCCATGGCTAACGTCTTTGACGGTGGAGGTCGCAGCGGAGGCAGCGCAGGTGAGCGAGCGCCTCAACCGAGTGAGCAGCCGCCCGCATAGGCTTATGGTGTGGCCGGTTTCAAGGATGCGGGTCCTCACGGGGGCCGGTCACACCACCCCTAATCTGCTTTCAAGTGCTGCCACGTCTGACCGTTCGGCAGCTGCACGTTAGGCCGGAACCACTGGGAGAGGATGCGCACCTCGAGGTTGCCGCCTCTGACCTCAAGCTCGATGTCTTCAGCCGAGTTGTCGAGGCCGTCTATCATCATCTGCACCCCGTCGGGCGTGCGCCTGGCTACTGCGAACTGGCAGCCGAGGGCCTGCGCCGCTGCCTTGCCGGCAACCCAGTCGGAGCCGTCGACGCACAGGTCGCCGGTGCCGGGGGCCATGCACTCGTAGACTTTGAGTAACACGCAGTGCAGGTGGTTGCCCGGCTTGGTGAGCAGGTAGTCGGCCCATGGGTGCTCGCTCTCTCCCCATGTGTAGCCGAGGTCGGCCGCTAGCGTGCGGGCCATGACCTCACGGCGGTAGGTGAGTGGGTCTCTCTTGTACGATGGCTGGCTCATGCTTTCCCCTTGGCTGCGGCGCGACGTGCGCGCTTCTTGGCTAGTCTCTCGGCGTCGCGCTCCGCTTCCGTCATGGTCGAGAGCTGCTCCTTGCGCTCCCTAAACGGGCTGAGCTGCAGGCGGTAGGCTGCGGCCTCTTCTGGCAGGATGCTGCCACGGCGCAGCTCGCGCTCCACGATGGTGTTGGCTCGGTCGTGCGCTATCGCCCGCGCGCGGTCATCATACAGGAAGTCGGGGTTCTGGTTGATGTGACCATCGAGCCGCTCGACCTCGACCGCATAGGTGGCGGCCTCGTCGATGGTTTTGCCGCTGCGGGCTGCCCGGTTGCGAGCAATCGCCATCTTGCGGTCTAGGTACCTGGTCATGAGGTCATGCAACGGCACCTGCCTCGCCAGCTCGAGAGGGCTGATGCCGCTACCGTGGCTGAGGTCCACGGCAGGCCGGACCTTCTCGACTACCTTTGGCACCACCTTCTCGACCACCGGCTTTGATGCCTTGATGCGGGCCCGCTGGCTGCGCTTTCGCTCGCGGGCCAGCTTGGCCTTGTGCTCGGCCTTCTCCTCCTCGGTGAGCTCAGGCTTCGTGTTGAGGCTGCGGTTCAGGGCGCGCGAGTCGCGCTTCCGCTGCCGCTCCTTCTCTGCTCGCTGCCGGCGACGCTCTGCCTCTGCCTCGGCCTGTGCCGCCTCTCTCTCACGCTCGGCACGCACCGCAGCCATAGCCTTCTCGCGCTTGGCTTGCCGAGTCGCCTGCTCCTCTTCCGTCAGCACCTGCCGCAGCTCGGCCTCTGTCTCACGCATGCGGGCCTGCCTGTCGAGAACATCCTGCTTGCGACGCTCCTCCTTGCGGGCCTCGAACGCCTCCCGCTCGGCATCGGTCATGCGCTCCCATGACATCAACGCACGGCGGTTGGCATTGTGGTCGTGCCGGCTGTTGGTCGAGCCAACCTGGTTAGGCAGCAGAGGCGCTGGCACCGTCTTGCGAGGCAGGTGCGCGTCCAGGCGCTCGAGCATCGACAGGCTCTGCTCCATCTTGGTCGGCTGCCATGCCGGACGGTTGTGCAGCGCCGTCAGGTCAACCGTGCGCTCCCATTCGCTCAGCACAGGCAGCGGGTGGTCCTTGAGCATCGGAGAGAGCCAGTAACCCATCTCGACCACGATACGCCGCATGGCTATCGATTCGAGCCGGTCAGGGCGCGCTATGTCATCTTCGCCGGGCCTCGGCTTGCGTCTAATCTGTCTTGCGTCCATGCGGGTCACCAACGGTCGATAGCGTCTGCGTAGTAGGAGATGAGAAGGATGATGCCGAGAACCACGATGACCGGGTCTCGCATGATGATGTCCAGGAGGTAGTTGAGGGCTGCAATCATGGCTCTTTGGTCGACCTCCACAGCAGCCACGTCACATAGGTGAAGAACACCACCATGAAGGCAACCAAGAACGGGTCGGCAGGAACCTTGCGAGAGGCCGGTACGAGCTGCACGCCGGCAGCCATAAGAGAGAAGGCGGTATTCATTTGGCTTGTCTCCGCTTGAGGGTGAGGTGTTGGCGGTAGTAGGCGCCGCGCTCATCGGGCAGGTTGGTGGTCGGCTGGGGCAGGCTCTTCACCGTGTTGCTGTAGGCTCGCAGCGTGCTGCTGATGGCATCTGTGAAGGTGGCACCGGCAGACTGCACGAGCGCACCCTCGAGCTCATCAAAGGTGAGGCTGGCAATGAACAGCCCGCCCTCATTGAGGCGCAGGGTGAGGCGCAGCATGCCATAGGTGGCGGTCACTGCCATGCCATGGGGGATAGCCGTGTGAGGGCCGAGGGGCAGCACCCTGCCTTGGTGCAGGGCACCCCATTTGCCGCCAAAGTAGAGCTCGAGCATGTGAGCCGTCGGCATTAGTGGTCTGGTCCAGTCCTCGCCCATGTTACCCTCCTGCGTGCATGCCGCGCGACCACGGCCCCTTGAGACGAGACCATTCAGAAAGCCACAGCGCGTCGGCCATGTCGAGGGTCATCTTCATGCCCCAGCGCGTCTCGGCTTCTGCCTTGAGGGTCTTCTTGTGGTTGGTGACGCAGTCTCGTTTGGGCAGCAGGAGGTCACGCTGCCAGGTCGATGGGGTGACCGACATCACGCGGGCCTTGCTGAGCACGAGGCCGGCCCATGCTTCACCGTACACCCTTCCAAAAGTGAACATGCTCGAGACACCCTGCCGAGGCATGGCACCGACTCGCTCGATGGTGGCTGCGTGGATGGCATTCTCATCGAGCTCAGCGAAGTGGTCGGCAATGATGAGGGCGATACGGCCCTCGGTCTCGGCATGAATGAAGCGAGACACCTTGAGCACGGTGCCGTCCTGGCTGATGCTCGCAATGGCACCGCTCTTGCCGGGGTCCACGCCGGAGTAGATGATGGTGCTCATCGTCCTGCCTTCCATGCATCGAGCCGTTGATGCAAAGCCACATGATGCGCTCGGCACAGTGGAACCACAGGATACCAGTCAGCATCCTCGAAGATAGAGCGAGGCGCAATGTGATGCATCTGCGTCTTGGTCTCGGTGCACCCGCTGTAGCTGCACGGAGGTGTCGGCTCGGCCGTAGGGTTTGCCCTATCAAGCCACTTGCCCTCATTTGAGAAGCGCATGGCTGCCTCCTTGGTCAGTCGCCACACACGAGGCCACCGCTCACCTGGACGCTGCACCTTCCATTTATCGAACTCAGGCACATCCTCGTCCCATGTGTCGCAGATGTGGCAGGTCACGCCATAGTAAGTGTGACCATCACAACCTTCCTTCTCGAACACCACCCAATTGTACTTGAAGCACTTAGGGCATCTGAAGTCAGGCATAGTGTTCGCATCATTGGCCGGCTTACCGGTCCAAACCGGCTTCTGCGTCATGCCAACCCCCGGCGCTTTGCCTCGCTCGCAAAGTGATACCACTTCTTGGCAGCGTACTGCAGCTGCTCCACGGCCTTGTTCACGCGACCCTGAATGTCTGCGCCAATCGCCTGATACTCAATGCCAGGCATGTCCTTCTCGGCATGCTGCACAAAGTCAGCCAGTTCGGCATCAAGCACCTGCAACGCCTTGCGCGCTTTCTCGCGCTCCTCCACCGCGCAGCCGAGGGTAGCAGGGTCGGAGAGGTCGGCGTAGGCGTTGACCGCGTTGACAGGGCCGGTGCCCTCGGTGACGCGGACGGTGTATCCAGTCGCGCCGTCACGACGGGGCGGCACGATGGCGAGCATACCTGGCTGCCACGCCACGCTGCGGCAGCGCATGAGTCGGATTCCGTAAGCCTCGAGGTCGGTCATCATGGCTTGCCTCGGTTGATGAGCCGGGAGTGCGCTTGGTGCTCGAGTTGGTGACAGAGCATCTGGTTGGGGAGCTCAGAGGCCGCGAGCGGCAGGGTAATGGTGCCCTCGTAGCCGCAGTGCTTGCAGTAGACGCGGGTGGTAGTGCGGAGGGGCTCGACGAGTAGGAGACAGGGGTTCATGTGGCCTCAATGGTAAAGCGTGACTTTATGATTGTGCGGTGGTGGACGGCGCGATGCGGACCGTCCAATCGTTGCCTCGCTCGTCGCAGAAAAAGACAAGATCGCCAGATTCGTCGCCAATCCAGTGGTCGGACGCCTCCATGTAGAGCACGGCGAAGTTCTCCGGCGTGTCTTCGCAGTATGTATCGGTGCGGGTGCTGTTCGACACCACGATAGCCTGGATGGCGGTCTGGTAGGTCATGGCGCGGCCTCCAGTGCGACGACGAGGGCGGCCGCTTCGGTCTCTGCGGCGAGGTAGTAGTCAATGATGCCTTGCGACGTCGTGAGATACTGAATGCGCGGTTGCGGCTCCCAATCGACATTATTTGCGAGCCCCCACCATGCTACCTGCCCGGCATCCGTATTCGTGTAAAACGGAGCGAGATAGATAGACGGCTTCCGCAATGCCTCCCGCACCAGCTCAAGCACGCATCCGCGCGTCGCAGGGTCGTTGAGGTCGGGGAGTTCATTATCGAACCAGCCGGCGAGGGTGTTGACGGAGTTGATACGATTGCCAGTTAGCAGCAGCATCCCCGGCATCCAACGCCACCGCTTGCACGCCACGGCACGGCGGGCCAACTCTTCGAAGTTCTCTAACTGTTCGCTGCTCATGGCTTGCCCCCCTTCTTTTCGTGCTTGAAAGCGCGGTGTGCCGCAGCCGTCATGATTTCGTAGCGTGCGTACCTGTCATGGTAGAGCCACCAGTCATACTTCAACGACCCATCGGCCATCTTACAGCGCATCTCGCCGTCGGCCGTAGGAATGACCTCAATCTGCTCGAGGGTCAGACCAAGAGAGGCAAGCCAGCCCTCGACCAACGTGGCGAATGGAATCACATGGTGCACATGCATCCCACGCTTGCGCAGCGGTGCTATCTGGTTGTCGACAGCTTGACGCAGTGCATTGAGCCGGTCCTTGCGCTCCCGCTTGGCAGGGTCATCAAAGATGTTCTTGAAGCTGATGTCGGTGCTGGTGCCGTCGGTGCGGTGCAGACAGAAGCAGCGGTCCTTGCCAGCCTGCTCGAGCGTGAAATGGCTGATGCCACAGCCGCGCTTCTGAGATGCATCCGGGTGCAGGTCGGTAGCAGCAACGAGCAGCAGTGCGTCATGGCCCTTGATGCGCACTCCGTTGTCGTAGAAGGGTCGCATGCGATAGATGTAGTTGATGGCTTCGGCCTTGTTGGTCCAATCGAAGCCAACCAGCTTGTAGACTTTCTTCATGGCTTCACCTTGCGGGGGCGACCGCCAACACGGCGGTACTGGTTGTAGGTGTTCTCGTTGAGCTCGACGGCCGCAGCCACCAGCGTCGGGTTAGGGCTCGGACGCTCCCGAACCTCCTCGAGGAGCCAGGTAGACTCCATGATGAGCAGGTTGCACCACCATGGGTGGTTGTTCGGATGCTCGCAGGCTGCCTGCTGACGTTGCAGCAGAACCTGCCGGCTCTCACCGAGGAGCTGAGCCAGTCGGTGCTGGGTGCCATGCAGCTGCACGATGCGAGCGGTCAGGACCGCCTTAGCGTGAGGGTACTTACTCAAAACGGCACCTCATCGAAGTTGACGGGCTCACCAGAATCTTCTGGCTCGGCAACCTCGACCTCCTCGGCCGAGACCTCGACAGGCGGGGGAGGCGCGGGCAGACGGGCACCACCAACAGCCGTGGGCGTGGTTACCACCGTGTGCTGCACCACAGGAGCCTCCTGCTGGTAGCCCTCGTGCTCGGCCTCGGTCTCGATAGCAGCCGCCATCTCAATCGAAGAGGGCAGCATCTTCGCGGCGCGCTTGAGCACCGTCTTCTTCGCCATCTCGCCCCAGTGCTTCGTCCAGGTAGAGCTGTTGCCGCTGCTCGTGCGACGCACATGCTCGACATCGGCATGGCTCATCCATGTGAACAGACGCTCGCCAGAGGTCAGCTTCGCGTAGCAGTACACACCCAGCACCTTGTCGTCAGTCGCGCGGCGAAGGTTCGGCCGGTGCTCGAACTTGCTGTCCAGGTGGTAGGCAATCGAGAAGTCATCGCTCTCGTACACGAGGTTGGCCTCGATGGCGGCAATCTGACCGGACCGACGCGCCAGCTCGATGTAGCCCTGGTAGCCAATCTGCACCGTGCACTCACCACCGCGGGGGATGAGGTACAGCTTGCCACCGTCCGGCTCGAGGCCGAGCTGCGCAGACTTGAGCAGGCAGCCGATGACCGACGCGGGGTTGCAGGCCTTGAGAGCCGGGCTGTTGTTGAACACCGTCAGGTAGAGACGGCGCATGCGCTCGGCATTGAGGTGGGTCGGCAGGGCGTTGACGACCTTGCTGAAGTTATCGGGGTTGGAGAGCCACCCCTCGACGGGGTGCTGGTTCTTGGCAATCTGCATGCTCATGGCTTCTTCCTTACTGCGGGGGGGTTGGCTACTTGTTGTTAGGCTCGGTCTCGGTCTCGTCTTCTGCTCTCTTCCAAGTATGTTTTACCCACAACTCCTCACCTGGCTGCGCGTCGTTCATCGCAATCCACACCGGGACTAGAGGGGCCTTCGTCGGCGCGGTCTTGCGGCACTCACGGCACCACGACTGCACGCGCACCGTGCCGTCATACATGGTGCGGTAGCCGAACTGCTCCTCAACGGCGGTTGCCGAGTAGGCACGGCGGTCGCACTGCGGGCACTTGGCCTTGGCCAGTCTGTCCAAGCGGTCAGCCCAGCTCATCTCATCGTACTGCGACTGCGTCACCACCGGCGTGCCCTCATCCTCGAACGGCACCACATCAAGCGCAGGGCCAGAGGCCACCATCTCGCGCAACGCCTCGGTGTTGTCCGTCTTGATGGCCAACAGCACATCCACCTTGCGGTGCACCGTGCTCATCTCCTCGTGCAGGCTCTTGATAAGCAGGCAGAGGTCCTCAACGCTTTCATCAATCTGGCTCATCTCATCCTCCTTCTCGAATGCCCCTAGGCGGGGCGGGTGAGGCAGCGCGGCAGGGGTTGCACCTGCCAACGGGCTTAGCCCTTGCTGCGTGGCGCGGTCACCCGGCACGAGGCCGACACCTGCGACACCTTGCGGTACTGCGACACCAGCTCAGGGTGCTCGCTCTCAAGCTTCTTCGTGTCCAGGCTCACCCGCTCCGACGCGGCAATGAAACTGCTCTTGATGCCGTCCACCGTCGCAATCTTGGCTCCGAGGTTGTGCGCCTCGAGGATGACCCGCTTGGCTGCGTCTCGCTCCTCCTCGAGCGCGTCAATGCGCTTGCCGAGCGACACATAGGCAGCAAGGGCCTCGGCCACCTCTCCACCCACCTCGATGGGGCCTTCGCTCGCAGGCTTGACCGTGCCGGCAATCGTACGCAGGCCGTCAGCGTCGGTAGGAGCCGGCAGACGGTCGGCAGGGTCGTTGACCCACGCCATCACCGTCGTGCCTACCGAGGCAATCACCTCTGCAGCTGCAGCGTCGGCCTCAATCTCGATGAGGTAGAAGTCGAACACCGTCCAAACAGCCAGGTAACCGACCGAGACCCCAGTGGTGTAGAGCTGGGTCTGCACTTGCCACCAGTAGTTTAGTCTTAGGTCCGTTCCTGACAGGTGGCCGAATCCGTTCTCGAGCACGTCCGTCCAGTCGGTGCCTCGGCTGCGGTCGAGCTTCGCCTCGATGAGGGCCACCGCGCGGTTCGTCTCGGCATCAATGATGACTGCATCAGGAGTGGCAGACACCACACCGAGCGCAACGGGGTAGCCCGGCACCATCTCTGGCGTGGCCGTAGCCTCGCACACACCGCCCTCGATGGCCTGCAGGCGACGCCATGCCATGCGCAGCACCGTGGCCTCCGCATCCTGACCGTCCTGCATGGCTTCGCTGCTCACCACATCGGGGTTGCCCATGTGAGCCTTGCGCTTGTCGATGACCAGCGAGAGAAGACCGCCGTAGGGCGACACACCGAGGGCCTTGCCAATCTCAGAGGCACCCACCGTGAAGCCGCGCTCGATGAGCCACTCCTTGCTGCCGTGCCGCCATGTGTGAATGACCTGGACGTTGTTGGGGAAGATGATGTTAGACATAGGCCACCTCGGTCACTGCGGTGCGGAGCGCGTCAGCCTGCTCGAGCATGCGGTCGATGCAGAACTCGATGAGCAGGCCCAGCTGGTCGAGGTCGAGCGTGGCAGGGCCAGAGATGGTCGTGCTCACAATCTCGGTGCGGTTGCCCTGCTGCCACGGCAGACGGACCGTGCGGTTGAAGGTGACACGCATGTCGTGGATGACCTCGCCATCGGCATCCTTGCCCTGCTCGATGAGGTGCAGCGTGAACGCCTGGGTGACCGAGATGCCGGTGCTGATGTCGCTCACGATGCGGTCAACGCGGGTGTCACCGATGACGCGCGTCTTGCTCTCGGTGAACTCCGCACCGGTCAGCGTGCAGACAAGGTTGAGGAAGTGGGAAGGGGCATTGTCGACGGTAAGCCTCATGGCTTCTCTCCTGGGTGTGCCTCTCAAGCGAGGCGGGTGACAGTGTTGGGTCGGCAGTTGTCGCTGCCAACGAGGAGGGGTCCTAACATGGGTCTGACTACCTGTCAAACTCATGCAAGCACTTTTTCACCCCCCTATGTCGTTTTCTGCCTAGAACGGAACGTCAGGGTCGAAGATGTTCGCTGCGTCAATGTCGCTAGACCACACATGCAGCGACAGCGCACTGGTCGTCAGCTCGTACATGCGCACCTTGAACCCACCCACACTAACGACTTTAGAAGTATTTGACGACTTGTCACCCACAAGCCACCCGCGAGCGGCCCATGTCGACGCTACGGCACCCGGTTGGAAGCCCGCCTGCCGCAGCATGTCGTTGGCTGCAGCCAGATTGAACTGCAGCTTCGGCCGCTGCGTGACCGCATCCACCGCATAGGTGCCGATGCAGTCGCGGCCCGTTGTCTTCACGGCGTCTGCGTGGCCGTGCAGCTGCGAGGTCCTAGCCCATACCCATGCAATCAACCGCTCCATGGCTTGCGTGGCCACGTCTGCAGGACGAGCGGCACCCAGCATCATCCTCCAACGCTCCTCGCTCAGCCACTTTACCGACGGCAGCCCCAGCACGCGCTCGGCTACCTCGCCACACAAGTCGATGAGAGCCACGTAGCCAGCCAAACGAGACCCGATGGGGTGACCCGGGCTTATCTCCTCCACCGACAGCGACCGAGCATGCACCAGCTCACGGTAGCGAGCCCTCAACCCTCGACGCTCATCCTCGCTCATCCGGCACACAGCCTCGGCAAACATCCGGCCCGCGTGGCCGTAGTTGTCGGCCAACGTGTCGAGGCTGCTCACCTGGTACTGCGTGAGCTCACGCACTGCGTCGGCCAGCTTCTCGCGGTAGGGCAGGGTCCATGGGCTGCCCTGTATCGTCACGATGCGCGCTCGAGCTCCACCCGCGTCACCGAACGCGCTGATGCTCTGCTCGCCGGTGCTGATGACCAGCGACTCGTACCGAGACACCGACCGCACACCGCCATCGGCCTTGCCGCGCATCTTGCCCTCGGCATTGCACAGGTCATACACCGTCGGCTGAATCATCTCTGGCTTGCTAGCCCGCTGGGTCTCATCGAGCAGCAGCGGCAGGCCTCGCTGCGCATTCGCTATCATCTCGAGCGCGAACTTCGTGGTATCCCATGACCGCATCGTCAGAGGCGACCCATACACCGACGCGGCCACCTGCAGCGCCTTCGTCTTGCCTCGGCTCGACTCGCACGCAATGTCCAGGACGAACACAGGAGCACCAACCACGCGCATCAGAGGTGACGCCAACGCTACCGCCACCACCGTCGCCATGTCGGCATGGTGCTGCACGATGTCAGATAGCACCGCGAGCTGCGCAGAGGCCGAGCCGCTCACACTAAACGCGCTGATGTGACGCGCTATCTCAGGGTTGTGGTTCTCGAACGTCGGGCAGCCGGCTCCTACCTGCGTCTCACCCACCAAGAAGGCAGGGGCAGTCCAATCCTTGGCCCATGCCAGCCCGTCACGCTCGCCACCGTCTCCTGCGCCGCTCGCACCGTCGTGGCGAGGTACTGCGTCTCGGCCTTGCGAAGGTAGAGCACCACCTCGCTCGCGCATGTCGAGTCCACCGGGAAGCCACTGCTTGCCAGACTGACGATGCTGCGGGCATTCAACAGCGTGCCTCGGTCCACTATCATCTGGTGCGGCTTATCGAACCGGCCGAACTCACCAGCGCGCGGCGTGCACCACCGCACCACCATCGACCGCGTGCCCTCCACCGCGTCAACCCGCACACCTGCCACCCACAACGGCTGAGGCGACACCAGCATCGGCGGCTTCTCGCTATCAGGGGGCGGCAAGCGCACCACAGCACCAGACTCCATGAAGCGGTAGCCCTCTGGCACCCATGCCTCTTCACCCGCAGGCCTCTCCTCCTCGAGCGGCTCCTGATACGGCTCATCCTCCGGGGGCGGCACATCATCGAGAGGCGCAATCTCCTCCTCGAGCTGCAGCTGCACCGTCGGCAAACCCTCCTCCTGATGCAGGTCGTTGAAGTCGGTGCCCTGGCTGTCGAGGTCAGAGAACATCGGAACCCGAACCTCTGCCCTCAACGCAGATGCTACCTCCCGCGCCTTCGTCAGTCCGGGGTTGCCCGCCGTGTGACGGTCATCGTCAGCGCAGATGATGAGGCGAGCCCAACCCATCTTGGCTCTCACCATCTTCGCAACCGCCATGAGCTGCGTCGTGTCGCCGGCCGCCAGCACCGTCCACCCAGTCGCCTCGTGGATGCTGATGCCCGTCGCTACACCCTCGCACACAGCAACCACCTTGCTGCTGCCCTTGATGGCAAAGTAGGTGCCCACTCGCGTCGCATGCTTCTGGTACCGCTTCTGCCACTTGCCCTCGGCATCCTGCCAGATGCGCTGCAGGTTCACGATGCGCTGGTTCTCGTCCTTCAGCGGTATCATCAGCACCGCACCAGACCGGTACAGTCCAGGCACCACACCCACACCCTTGTGCTCGAGGTAGCCGAACGGTGCCTGCAGCGGCTTTGACCGCGCTATCTCGGCCGTCACCTCGTTGACCGCTGACTCTGCCTTGTCCACCTTCGCCTGCTTGGCCTCGGCTATCTTCTTCTTCATGGCAGCTGTCGCCTCCTCGAGGTTCACCTCCGGCCGCTTGTTGGCCGTGCTCATCCACTTCACCTCCGGCGCACCAGCCGCAAGGTCATTGAACACAGCCACCACTACCCCACTCTGGCCGGGGCCGTCATTGAGGTGCACCACATACCAGCCGTTCCGCTTGTCTGGCTTCGACAAGGTAGGCACTCGGTGGTGCTCACCGTCGGCTATCACGCCATCAGGGAACTGAAGGCCCCTCTCGGCCTCCGCATACAGAGCAAACGCGCGCAGAACATCTTGCATTGGACCTCGTGGGGGCTTGCAAAAACTAGGCACCTCGGCTATACCGAGGCCCATCAGGTTGTTGGCAGTTGTCGCTGCCGATGACCCCTTATGACGCATTGGCTACCTCCTGTCAAGCGCGTCTAGTCGAGGTCCTTGAGCGTGTGTCGTGGCACCAGCTCGAGGGCCTCGATGCGTTTGCGCTTGCACTGACCCCCAGCCTCGCGTAGCGCGCGCGCACACGCAGGCACACACGCACACGCACCCGCGCACGCACCCGCGCCGTGCCCGCGTGCGCACACGACCCTCGACCCGGCAGGCCCGCAACGAGGTATCAACGACTTAGCCGAAGTGCGGTAACAGACCTCCAAAACCTGTTACCGCTCTGTTACCGCTGCTGTTACCGACTAACCCCCTATGATGATTGATGATAATGACTGTTTTGAGTAACGGTAACAGGAGTAACAGCAAAAACATGCATATGTACGCGCGCGCGCACCTACGCGCACCCGCCCAAGGAACCTCTCTCGTCTTACACATGGTATATGCAAAAACCCTGTTACTCTGTTACCGCAGCCCGATTGTCTAGGCAGTTCAACCACATAAGTCGGTTTTGACAGTAACATGCCCTCTGTTACCGTGTTACCGCTCGCGGCACCCTCCCTCAAGCCTCGCGTGTGCGCGAGAGCCGGACTTGACCTGCCAAGACACCGGTGGCACACTTGGCTCATGGCATGGAGCAACGAACAGCGAGCCGAGTACACGAGGCAGGCGTGGGAGCTACGGCTGGGTGGGTGGTCGCACAACGACATAGCCCTCAAGCTCGGCATTAGCTGTAAGTACGTCACCGAGTTGCTCACGCAGGCCCGCAAGGAGGTCCAGGAGCATGCGGTTGCGAGCGCGGCCGAGGAGCGCAAGGAGGCTGCCGAGCGGCTTGACCAGCTCCTGCGCTCGGTGTGGTCACAGGCCAAGGAAGGTGACCTCAAGGCTGTTACCACGGTGCTCAGCATCGAGGAGCGACGGGCCAAGCTCAACGGCCTCGATGCGGTCAGCAAGTCGGCCCTCGACCTCACCAGTGGCGGGGAGCCTCTCAAGTTCACGGTGACCATCCCCCGCGTGACGCGCGTTGATGAGGGTGAGTGATGCCGACCGCTGAGGTCACCCTGCCTGCGCTGTATGAGAAGCAGTGGGATGCCATCAACGACCCGGCACGTATCGTCTGCATCGAGAGCACGACCAAGTCGGGGAAGACCACCTCGGCTATCGTCTGGCAAATCAAGCAACTGCTCGAGGGGCCTACCGACGCTGAGCACTGGTGGGTGGCCCCCGTCTACGAGCAGGCGATGATGGCCTACCGCGTTGCGTGGTCGCTCCTGCGCAACCAGCCGGGCTTCCGGCAGGCCCTCGCTGACAAGGCCATCATTGCGCCTGGTGACCGCCGTTGGTCCTTTCGGTCGGCCGACAAGCCCGACAACCTCTATGGCTCGGCTGTCACCTCGGCTGTCCTGGACGAGGCTAGCCGCATGAAGGACGATGCGGTTGACGCGGTCTACTCCACGACCACGGCGACGCGCGGCAAGCTGCGGCTGTGCGGCAACGTGCGAGGCAGGGCCAACCGCCACTACCAGTGGTCACGCAAGGGCGAGAGCGGCGAGCCGGGCTTTGCCTATCACCGGCTCACGGCCGACGATGCCATTGCCGGCGGTCTGTTCTCGGCTGCCGACCTCGAGATGGCCAGACGGTCCTTGCCGGTGGCGGTCTTTCGCGAGCTCTACTACTGCGAGCCGGCCGACGATGGCGGCAACCCCTTTGGCATCGACGCGGTGCGGGCCTGTGCTGAGCTCAACGGCGGGCAGGCGACAGGTGGCCATGTGCGGGTGTGGGGGCTAGACATCGCCCGCAAGCGAGATTGGGCTGTGCTGGTGGGCCTCGACAGCAACCGGCACGTTGCGGTCATGCACCGGTGGCACGGGCTATCCTACTCGGCTCTGGTGTCGGAGGTCTCGCGCATCGTGGGTGCCGGCAGCAAGGCGTGCCTCTTCTACGATGCGACGGGTGTGGGTGACGCGGTCGGTGAGCAGCTAGCGGCGGCTCGGTTGTGGTGCGAGCCGTACATCTTCAGCAGCGCGAGCAAGCAGGGATTGATGGAGGGGCTTGCACTGGCGCTGCAACAGGGTAGGACAAGCGTGCTCGACGGCCCGCACCGTGCCGAGCTCGAGGCGTTCGAGTACGATGTGAAGCAGGGCCGCGTCGTGTATGGTGCACCATCGGGGATGCATGACGATACTGTGTGCGCGCACGCGCTGGCATGGTATGGGGCAGAGAAGCTAGGTGTGACAGCACAGACGCGGCGTGCCTACATCGGCAGCAGCGTGCAGCAAGCCAACAGAGGTAGCACATGGTGAGGCCGGTAGTGAGCAACAACGGCACGATTCCGATGACGGCAGCGCAGGCGGCAGCCCGCGTGAACATGTCGGGAGCGCGTAACGCTCGAGGCGGTCTGCCCGATGCCGACCCTAATCTGACATTCCTGCCCATGGACCGCCGTGGCGTTGGCGGTCTACCGGGCAAGTACCAGAAGATGATGCAGACGCACGTTGGCATTGCGGCTGCTGTGTACTGGGCAATCAACGAGGGCTCGGCTCTGCCCAAGGAGGTGGTTTGGACGCACCACCGGCAGCCAGGCGCAGAAGAGCTGGCCTTCATGGACCTGTGCCGAGCGGCCACCATCGAGGACGCGGTTGTCTACGAGGGCATGATTGAAGGTGGCTCTGCCTTGTGGGCCTACCCGCTGCTTGATGCCTTCATGGGCTTTGGCTTGATGTTCCCTCGCCGGCTCAACGATACGCAGATTGAGTGGTACCCAGTCGCGCACAATGCGGTCATGCTGTGGCGTCCGAACGGGCACTTGTTCGGCGGTGCTCGGTTCTCGACCCCGAACGGCTACGATGACCTCGATGCTGACCAGCTCGTGCACGTTGTCCACGGCACGGCTGGCTCGATGGAATTTGAAGGCCGGTCGATGCTGCGTGACTGCCTGCAGCCGTTCGAGCTTTGGAAGCAGATTGCCATCAACGCGGGCATCTACAACCAGCTCTCGTGGGGCTTCCTGGACATTGCCTACGAGCCTTCGGTCACCGAGGATGACATCGAGGCTTTCAACACGTTCGGCCAGCAGTTCCAAGATGGTCAGCGCAAGTACCTCCTGCGGCCGAAGCAGGTGGACATTGAGATGCGCTACCCCTCTGGCACGGCACCGGCTGTCATCGAGCAGCTCGAGTACTGGGACCGTCAGATTGAGAAGAAGCTCAACGCGCCGCTTGCCGGCATTGCGCAGTTCGGCTCTCGTGCCATGGCCGAGACGCTCGACGGGGCAGCGGGTCGCAAGGCCAAGGCGTGGCTCAACAACGTCTTCGACCGCTCCTCGCGCGGCATGTTCGCGTGGCTGGCCAAGGACGTAGGGTACACTGGCAAGCTGCCGCGGGTGCAGGTGCAGTCGGCCGAGATGACGACGGGCATGGACGGTTGGGCAGCCTACGTTCAAGGTGTCCAGGCGGGTCTCATCACGCGCGGTCCGGGCGATGAGGCTTGGGCCCGCAAGGTCATCGGAGCGCCTGAGCTGCCGGTGCAGGAAGGGGTTGAGGTCGATGCCGAGACGCCTGCGCCGCTGCTTGTCGGCTCGCTTCAGATTGCGCAGCAGGTGCTCGGCATGCTTACGGCTAGCCCGACCAACCCTGCGCCGCTGGCACCCGAGGCGGCTGCGCTTCTGCTGGTGTCTGCAGGCATGAGCCGCACGACGGCCGACTCGATGATTGCTGCGCAGCTCGCGATGCCAAAGCCGGTGGATGCGGCAGTTAGTGCAAATGTTGCACCTACTGGCTCAACTGCCGAGCAATCCTCGGTTGTTGCTCCTGCCTCGCCCCAGACGGCAGCCGACGCAGTGCCGCAGGTCAAGGTTAGCGAGAACATCGAGGTGCCTGCGGTCATCGGTGAGAGCCCTGCCTTTGCGCCTGCCTCGACGCAGCCTGCCGACGCTCTGATGGCCGAGTCCGATGTTGACCTCAAGCCGACGGCGGGGATGGTCGAGGCTGCAGCTCGCGCGCTCGAGTGGCGTCGTGAGCACGGCCGAGGCGGCACCGAGGTTGGCGTGGCTCGGGCTCGCGACATCAGCAACCGCAAGAACCTGTCGGCCGACACGGTGCGTCGAATGAAGGCCTACTTCACCCGGCACGCCTCGGACGCGAAGGCGGACGGGTTCGGCCAGGGCGAGGACGGGTTCCCCTCGGCGGGTCGCATCGCTTGGGACCTTTGGGGAGGTTACGCCGGCGCGGCATGGGCCGAGCGGAAGGTGGCCGAGCTCGAGCGGGCCTCGGCATCCAGTCTCGCGGCGACTCTCGGGGAACACCCCGATGTGGTCGTGCCTGACTCGGTGAAGAAGGCAGCGGCCGAGGCCCTCGAGGCGCATCGGTCTGTGAGCAAGGGCAAGACCTCCGACACCGAGGCGCTGCTGATGGCTCGTGACCTCGCGGCCGGCAAGCGCCTGGCATGGAACCGGGTGGTGAAGCTGGCCGAGTGGTTCAGCAGCAACCTGCCGCGTCTGTCTGGCACCAAGTCGTTTGCCGACAAGGGTGCGTCGTGGCACTCGTACCAGCTGCGAGGCGGCGAGGCATGCAAGCAGTGGGTGCGCGGTCTGATGATGGCTTATGCCTCGGCTGCCCACCACCGCGCTGCCCGGCTCAACGAGGGCTGCAGCTGCGGTGAGAGCCACGGCGACCTTGCAGACGGGGAAGGGGAAGGGGTCCTTGTAGTCGACGCGAACGGCAAGGAGTTCTTGGCCCCTCGCGAGCTGCGGCCAGAGGAGCAGGTAGTCGGCTGGGTTGACCTTGCTGACCAGCGGCAGGACCTCGACGAGAAGCTGATGATGAGCATCGAGGCGATTGCGTCGGCTCACAGAGGCGCGGTCAAGGAGGCCCTCAAGAACGGGTGGCAGGCGGGCGAGCGCGACCGCATCTACTTCTTCTACCTCGACCTCTACAGCAAGAGCCTGTCGAGCAACGCGGCTCTGCTTCGCGCGTCGGTGCAGTCCGATGTCCTGGACGAGGCCAAGCGGTCACTGCCCGATGCGCCGGTGAACACGATGTCTGCCGAGGCGGTGCAAGCTGGCACGGCGGCTCTGGCCAACGCATCTTCGCAGCAGTTCGCACAGGCGGCAGCGATGACGCAGACGGCGGCCGAGACGATTGCCAACCGTGTGCAGACCGAGGTGGAGAACGCGCTGCTTGCTGGTGCCGACGCAGCGACATGGGTGAGCCGCATCACGCCACTGGGGCTGCTCGACTCGGCTCGAGACAGCCGGAACATGGTAGAGGCGGCTGCACGGACGGCGACGTATGCACAGGCCCCTGCGGCGGTGGGTGCGGTGCCGACGTTTGTGGTTCGGTCGAGCATCCCTGACGGCAAGCGTTGCTCTGTCTGCAAAGCTGCCGACACGGGCGAGCGAGTGCGGGTGTCTGACTACATCAGCGCAGACAAGTCGTCATTGAACCTGCCCCCGCTGCCGGACCCCAACTGCCTAGGCGGTGCGGGCCGGTGCCGGTGCGGCTGGTTCGCCATCTACTCGAGGTAGTCTCGCGAGGGCACGAACTGCCCGCGATGCAGCACAGCGACCTCCTTGATGCGGTTGAAGTCGGACCTGCCGAGTGCAGCGAAGGCGACAGGGCCGACCTCGAGGAGGAGCTGGTGCCGCTCTGTGATGCGCTTGATGGCTTCGGCCTTGGCCTCGGCTGAGAGGGGGATGTGCCAGGACTTGAAAGCATCATTCATGAGGGCCTCTTACAGTAGGTGCAGTCGCACTGGTGGAGTCGGTACTTGCTGGGAGAGGAGCCAGTGCCAACCTCGACATCCTCGATTAGTCCAAGGGCGATAAGGTTGGCGATGTCGGCTCTGACGGCCTTCTCGCCCCAGTGCTCGATGTGGTTGGCAATCCACCGAGGCGAGGGGTGCATGCTCGGCTTTCGGTGGCAGATGAGCAGGGCATCAAGGACCATGCGCTGTCGACGTGTGAGAGTAGCCAAAAGAATACCGCCCCGTTCGATGGTGCCGCACTAGCGCAGCGGTCGCTGCAATAGCACAGCGGCAACGCACTGCAAGGGGCTAGAAGTGGCGCGCGGTACGGTGCAAAGAGGGGGGCATGCGCACTAGCCGGCTCAAACTTCGCACGCAGACCGTGAACCTCGGTGACGACACCGGGCTTCGCTGGGTCTCTCTGTTGCCCGAGGGCACCATCAACGCTCACGGCACTACCTGGCGTTTCGATGCGGCCGAGACCGACGCTGAAAACCTGCGCTTCAACTTCGATGATGCGGTTGCCTCGCTCGAGCGTTGGCTCTCTGACTTCGCGCCTCCGATTGCGGTCGAGCACACCAAGGACGGAACGGCCGCGGGCTATCTGCGCCGCATCGTGGTGCTGACCAAGGACGAGGCAGCGCGGCATGGCATCAAGCAGCCGAGCCGCCGGATGGTCTATGGTGGCCTCGACATCACGAGCCCCAAGTGGGCCGCAGCGTTCGATGCCGGTGAGGTGCCCTACGTCTCGCCCAACATCCGTGCATGGGCAGGCACCGAGCTTGATGAGTCACCGAGCTACCCGTTCGCCATTGGCGAGGTCTCCTTCGTGACCATCCCGCAAATCAAGTCACAACAGGTGCCAGTCGCAGACATGCGCGGGGTATCTCTATCTGAGGGTGAGTACATGATGACCAAGGAAGATTGCGCTGCCTACTGTGCCGAGCTTGGCTTTGACGCTGCGGCGACCGAGGCCCTGATTGCGAAGCTGTTCCCGGCTCTTCACGCTGAGGCGCATGCTGCCAACCCGGACCTCAACGAGGAGGCCGAGGCCATCGAGGCTGCGGCTATCGCTGAGCTCGAGAAGGCGAAGGGCATCGAGGAGGCGGTTGAAGAGGTCAAGGAAGAGGTCAAGGAGGAGGAGCCCAAGGACGATGAGGCTCTTCTGTCGGAGGTCCTCAAGCTCAAGCGTGAGCTGGCCGTTGCCAAGCGCACGGCTGCGCTCGCTCACGTTCGCTCGGCTCTCGGCAACCGCAAGGTCAGCTCGGCCACCGAGACGATGCTTGCCAACGCCTTCGTTGCCGGCAAGGGCAAGTTCGAGGCTCTGCTCGCTGACATCGCGCCGGCCACCTCTGTGAAGTCGGCACCTGCCCCCCGCACGGTTGCGCCGGTTGGCGTTGGCTCGCGCGAGGCTTCGCTCTCTGAGGCTCTCAAGCCGGGCAGCAAGCACTTCGCTGACCTGTCGGACGACGACCAGTGGTCGCTCATCACGCAGCTCGCCAACAAGGAGAGCATCTCGGTCGGCCTCGCGGCCTCCTGGCTGTCCTTCGGCAAGACCCCCGACGCGGTTCTTGAGCTCAAGTCCACGCGCGGCAACTAAGCAACCAACCGCCCTTTGACGGGCAAGGAGACAGACCATGGCTCTCGGACCTCTTACTTACAAGACCCCCAATCAAATCACGTTCATCACCGCTGACCTGTCTGGCAGCGAGGGTTGTGGCGTGACGCTCACGGCTCAGGGCACCATCGGTCTCTCGACCGTGCAGACGGAGCTCCCCTACGGCGTCGTCGTTGTCGGAGCCAACTCAATCAACGGTGGCGCTGGTCAGGTTGCTGCCGGCGCGCTCGAGATTGTTGATGCCTACGGCGCGGTCATCCAGCTTCAGGCTGGTGCGGGCGCGATTGCGGTTGGCGACTCGCTCCAGGTCAACGGCTCTGGCCAGTTCATTGCCGCTGCTGGCACGGTTGGCGAGTGGGTGTGGGGCTACGCTCTCACGGCCGCTCCTGCCGGTGGTCAGTTCCTCGGCCGCTTCGCGCCGTACATCAAGCAGGTCTAAGCCATGGCTCTCGGCCCCACCACATACAAGACTCCGAACATCATCAACCTGATTGGTGAAGACCTCACCAGCAAGGAAGGTTGCGGTCTGTACCTCAGCGCGGCCAACGCGGTGGCGGTTGCGACCACTACGACGGCCGTGCCGTATGGTGTGGTGGTGACGGGCACGGACAGCCTGACTCCTGGCACCTACCCCTCGGCCATCGGTGACGCGGCTCTCGAGCTCGTGGACCAGCTCGGCTGCGTTGTTCAGGTTCTCATCAGCGGCAACGGTGGTGTGACTGCAGGTGCCGCACTGGTCATCGACTCTGGTGACGCAGACGGCAGCTTCACGGACTCTGGCAACATCATCCTTGCGGCCAACGATTGGATTTGGGGCTATGCCCTGACGGACGCTGACTCCAACGAGCAGTGCCTCATGCGGTTTCAGCCGGCCATCATTCAGTACATCGCACCCTAACCACACTGCACCCACCGAGGGTGCGCTACCTTGAGGTTCAGTCATGGCTTATGCTTTCCCGTCAGTTGGTGTTAATACCGGTGGTCTGCGCCCAGGCATTCTGCAGCGCATCTCGCTCTTCCGCACGGGCTCTGCCTCGAAGGTTGCGGCTGAGCTCTCGCCGGTTGTGAAGGTCGAGACCCGTCAGGGCTACTATCACTACTTCGCTGAGAACGATGCGCTTCTGCAGGCCGGTGGCGCGCAGGTGAGCAACCAGGTTCCGCAGGCTGTCAACTACGACACCCCGGCCATGCCGGGCGGTCTTCGCGTGACCTCGGCCGCTTACAACAGCAGCCTCTACCGCTGGGGCCACCAGATTCTGACCCTCAAGCAGATTGAGGAGTTCGCGCGTCGTGGCGAGGACATCCAGGCTCGCTACGCTGAGAAGCTCGCGGTGCAGGGTGCTCAGCTCCACGCTGCGGTTGTCGGCGCTGCCCTCAACGACACCGGCAACTACGGCTCCAACACGGCGGTCACCGACGGTGGCCTGGCTGCGGCGCAGCTTCAGAAGACGTTCAACAACCTCCTCCTCGCGTCTGCGGCCGACGGCTGCGACCTCGAGAGCGGCAAGTGGGTTGCGGCTTGCAACCTCGCGACTGCCAACATCCTCATGCAGAAGAATGAAGTCTTCCAGATGGGCTACGGCATCGCGTCCAAGTCGGACGGCTCGGCGCAGTACCGCGCTGGCTCCTCGGACATGACCCAGCTCTCTGCCTTCTTCGGCAGCAAGCTGCTCGTGCCCATCGAGCTCAAGATTATGCCCCAGTACCTGCCGACCATCGCCACGCAGACTGGCTCGGTCGTCATGACCACGGGCAACGTCGCTTTGTTCAAAATTGCCGAGGCCTACGGCGACAGCGGCTTCCTGCAGACCATGACCCCGGAGCCGAACGCGGCGCTCGGTCAGCTCTTCTCGTACTCGGCCTACAACCCGGCTGGCGTCGGCATGTACGTCGAGAGCGACTTCGGCGTTACGGTCCTCGGCGGCACGGCCAACAAGTGGGCCCGTCTCGCCACCGGCCTCTCGTAGTCGGTTGAACGGGGGCGGGCTTCGGCTCGCCCTCCTCGAGTAGGGCTGGGTGCTCATCCCCCCGCCCAGTTCTACTCAAGGAGGCATGCACCATGGCAATCTTTACCTTTGGCGTAGTGCGCACGGACATCGGCAGGTTGCTGCCTAAGGTCGCGTTTGCCTCTGACAGCACGCCGACCTCGACGCAGGCCGATGAGATTATCACGGACCACGCGGCTGAGCTCAACGGCTTCCTCGTGGGCATGGGTGTTGATGTCCAGGGGCTCGATGCGCAGCCGACGGCACCCATGTACCGGATGTGCCAGCGCTACATCCTGCTCAAGTTCGCTGCTGATGTGGTTCGCATGCGTAACCAGAACAGCAACACGGCGGCCGACGAGTGGGATAAGCAGGCATACGACCTCATGGAGCGCCTGCGCAAGCTGCCGGGCGACATGGGCAACGCGCGGCCGACGGGCATCAACAGCCCCAACATCCTGCACACGAATGCGACCTACCCCACGCAGATTGCGGCAGCTACCATCCTCAGCGGTTCCCGGCTTGCAGTGAATGCCAACACCGATAAGATGTAGGCATGCAGAGCTTCAAGATAACCATGAAGGACAACCATCATGCTGGCATCTACCAGCTTGAGACGGCCATCCGTAACTGCCAGCAGTGGGTCGACTTCTGGGGCGGTCCTAACGATGACATGTCCAAGGCATGGGCTGAGAGCCGCAAGGTGATGTTCGCAACGCAGGGTGCGTCGACGGGTCCTAAGTGGCCGGGCTACACTCGGCAGGAGCAGCGTTACTGGCTGCCCATCAAGCGGTGGTCGCTCGGTGTGAAGACGATTCAGCCGGGCGGCATCCTGCGTTGGAACGCTCGGCCACAGAGCAAGAGCAAGGGCCAGCACGAGCGGCTCTGGCCGGCCATGTGCATACCTGGTGCACCGCACTACTGGTGGAAGGTGACGGGCAACAAGGTGGAGTGCGGCACCGACCTGTCCTATGCGAAGAACCATGACCAAGGCATTGGAGCCTACACGCGTCGCACCTCTCGCAAGAAGAGCGGTGTGGTGAGCGTGCCTACTCCTAAGCGGCCTCTGGTGCG
>Ga0181352_1000151_pt1 | contig 33509 bp, 44 predicted proteins | sample Fa13VDMLBSN_FD_130103 | JGI IMG/M metagenome (GOLD analysis project Ga0181352, IMG submission 130103) | Freshwater viral communities from Lake Michigan, USA - Fa13.VD.MLB.S.N | ecosystem: Environmental > Aquatic > Freshwater > Lake | place: USA: Michigan | collected 2013-09-23 | reverse complement strand
GAGCTGAAGGTGTGCAAGACCAAGGCCTACAAAACGGCCGGGCTATGGCGGCCAGCTCAAATTGCTTGGCAAACCGCGCGTTCTCAGAAAATGGGAAATGTGTGGAACTTGGTCAGCCACCCTCAGGCAGAGGTCGTTAAAATATATGGGGGCGACAAGATTCTCAATCTTTGGGAAGATGGAACGGGGGCCACGGAGCCTGATATGGTAATCAGATACCGCAATCCCTACGATTCGTGGTCCATGTTCCTTGAACTGGCGGCCTCGCGGGCCTTAGATGCAATAGAACCTCGCGGGCCTTAGATCGCGCGGGCCTTAGATGCAAAGGATCGCGGCTGGTCCGCACAAGAAAAACCCCCGGTCTTTCGACCAGGGGTTGTCGCGCGGGCCTTAGATGCAACTATACGTTGTCCCCTTTCACCTCACCCAGCCTGATTGATAGGCGCGTTTCATTTCATAGACGGCCATCGGGTTAACCCGGTGGCCAAGCTTTAGCGGGCCTTGGAATATGAGCCCCAGCAATCGGCCGCGCTCATAATCCCACCGCGTGTTGGTCTGGCCGTGCCCCTGATAGCAGTCGTAATCCATCGGGATCCCGGCGCGGGCCTCGCGGAAACCGCGCACGAAAGCTGCGGAGCGCATAACGCCCCGCAAGCCCGTGTTTTTGGTGCTGACTTGCTTTGTCATGTCACGCCTCCTCGATGGTCACGCGCCATGCGTTCCTGTATTCGGATCGGTCCCGTATTTGCGACGCGCCATCGAGGACGTTGGCTGCCCTTGTCGACTCAAGGTAGGTGATCGGCCAAGAGTCGCGAAACGTCCACACGGTGACCCGGAAGAGAAATGTTTTCATGTCACGCCCCCACGAAACGCTTGGCCGTCGGGCCGTGTGAATTGATCACGATCCCGGCGCGGGCCTTGGCCGACGTCCCGCCGCACGCGCGACAATCCTCGCACGTCGTGCGCTGCCCAGCTTCCTTTGACGCCGGGCAAGTAACTTCGCCGGTCAGCTTTGCGGCCGCGGCCGTCTTGACTCGGAACGTGCGCCATCCGAGCGCGCGGGCCGCGTCGGCTTCCGCCGGGCTGTCGACGCTGGCCATGCAGAGCAAACGAAACGCGGCGAAGCGGGCCTGCTTCCATTGGTGCGAATAGCCGTTAACCGCGGCCGTCTTGAGAGTCGCCGCGCGCCAGATCTGGAACGGCGCGGCCGTCGGATCCCCATATGTGCCAGCGCGGAATGCGAGCCCGGCAAACAGGTCCGGGATTAGTTTCAAATCATAGTCGACGCCGGGCCTTGCATAGCGGCCGCGTTGGAACGCGCCGAACACGGAAACAACGGACCGGCCGACTTGCACATAACAGGATCCGTCATTGGCCGGACGGTGAATGCAGTCGCCGCAAACGGCCGAGTCTGCCCCACTGCGAAGCGCGGTCATGGGGTCCACGTCGGCGCGGATGATAAAGGTCTGAACCATTGCGCCGGTCTTGGCATTGCTGCTGGCAGTCGTGATCCTGTTTGCGATCACGACAATTGGGGATCCGTCTAGGATAGACGGGCCCTCGTACAGGATAACGCCGGAAAACTTGTTTCGGCGGAGCGCGTTTCGCATCTCGCGAGCGGTTTTGATCATAGTCCTGCCCTTTCTTGGCAATTGAACGGATCGAAACTAACATGAATCGTCAAGCCTGGCAAGATGAAAGTATAGCGTCGACGCGGTTTTTTGCGCGGGCCTTTGATGCAATTTAACCGCGGGCCTGCGGCCGCGCGGTCCTTTGATGCAATATAATCCCGGCCGGCCGGCGCGGGCCTGCGGGGGCGCGGGCCTTAGATGCAATAGAACACGACCGGCAAAGGAAAAGCCCCCGGACCGAGATCCGGGGGCTGCGTCGTAAGGGGCCGCGTCGCTGTAGGCCCGTCATGTTATGAGGCCTTGCAGAGGGCCTTTAGTTCGGCCTTCACTCGGCGCGCCGTTTCGCCGCGCCACGTCGTGGCATTGGACAGGAAATAAAGCACAATGCTTTTCCCGCTGTCGTGAATGTAGTTATCGTCCACGCTGTCGAGCGTGGACATGGCTTGTAAGTAGGGCACGGCACCGAAATAGGGTTTTTTCCAGTCCCGCGAGATCTCGGCCGCGATAGTGTACAAGGGGCGATTCATGCTCGGTTCCTTTCTAGTTAACATAGTCAATATAGGATAGAACCGTGGCCCAGTCAAGGGCCACGGTCCAAGTTTCTTAGGCTGCGGCGCGCTTTCTCGCGACCACCCGCACCGTCATGATCTCGGTTGTCCGAGTGCACGCGCGAGCTTGTTCGGCCGTCAAGATTGCGCGGACCGCCTCGGTGTCGAGCGTCGCGCGCTCGGTCCAAGTCACGGTGGCCCTGAATAAGTCGCCGTCAATCTCAGAATAGCCCGACTCGGTCAAAGCTTTCTTCAGGGCCTTTTCTTGATCCGTCAGGGCCGCAATCTGCGCCTTAAGCGCGCCTAATTGGTCCACAATCGCTGCATAATCCATTGGTCTAGTCCTTTCTGGTCTCGTCAGCACCCGCCTCACGGGTGGACCGGGCCGGAGCCCGGTTTCGACCTGTTACCACGCCCCGTCGCGCACTTTGCGCTGCAAGGGCCGCAGGACATAGGAATGTTTCGCCACGTCCGGGTTATTGAACCGTAAGTCTCGCATATACTTGTCGGCCAACACGCGGGTTTCGAATCGCACTAGGGCGCGCGTGTTGTGGGGCGGATCAATAACCACGGTCCATTGCGTGTTGTGGAACAAGGGTTCATTTATTTGTTGCTGATGCCACGTTGCCATTGGTCTAGTCCTTTCTGGTGGGCGCCCGGCCTTTCGACCGGGCGCGTTTGATTACAGGGTTGCGGTGCCGGTCATGTTGATTTCGATCTCACGGCCGGACAGGGCGCTGTCGATTGCGTCCTCTAGGGCGCCGTCGATCAGGTCCCGCACCTTGTCCTCTAGGTCGCTGTCGAGCACGCTGCGCTCCTCTAGTTCGCGCACCCGCTCCTCGACCCGGTCAAAGCGCGCGTCAGGCAGACCCGTTGCTGTCAGGTCTTCTAAGACTGACTTGTGATGGACCTGCGTGTTTTCTAAGTAGCGGATCCGCGCGTCCATGGATTCGATCAGAACCTTTGTCGCCTTCAATTCGTTTTCCAGAGTCGAGATTACATCGACCAGTCCCGCGAACCCGACGACTGCTTTGCTGAATGCTTCACTCATTTTATGTTCCTTTCTTGAACCCGGTCTCATTGTGAAACCGTGTTTGCACAATAGCATTGACCGACAATATAGTCAAGAAGAAAAGATATCACGAAAGCGTGATGCTGCACTGCAACATGACGGCCGCGGGTCCCTTGGGGCCGAACGGATCTGAGGCGCGCGGGCCGCGAAACCCCGACCCCCCTGCGCGGGGCGCGGTCTACGCGGACCCCCGTAAAACCCGATTTTCCCCGGACAGTGAGCAACATAAAATTGTCCTGACCCCCCAATTTGACAATTGACGTCAAGGTACCGGGCACCCCATACATAGTAAAAATGCCCTTAGGATCCACGGACCACGGACCATGTTACAAAATCTCTGCTACACTCCCCTCCCGCCCTTGGTCCGTGGCGGCCTATAAGTCGCCTCCCCTCGGCGGGTAATGCTCACCTCCCTTGCGTTGCTAACGGACCACGGACCATGAACCTCACTCCGAAGATGGATGAAGAAAGCCTGAAAAAGCTTGCAAAGCTGTATCAGCGTCTTGGTCAGTTGGAGCAGTCACAGCAGGCCCGCGAGCACTTCCTTCCCTTTGTTAACGCCGTGTGGCCGGGGTTTATTGCAGGAAGGCATCACCGGATCGTGGCTGAGAAGCTGGAAGCCGTGGCCAATGGGACATTGAAGAGACTGATCATCAACATGCCGCCGAGGCATACGAAGTCAGAGTTTGCTTCTTATTTGTTCCCGGCGTGGTTCATTGGCCGCCGTCCGGATCTCAAGATCATGCAGGCGACGCATACGGCGGATTTGTCTATCCGTTTTGGTCGCAAGGTGCGAAACTTGATGGACGGGGAGGACTATAAAAAGGTCTTTCCTGATGTGAAGCTTAGGGCCGACTCGAAGGCGGCCTATCGGTGGGAGACTGACGATGGTGGCGAATATTATGCAGCGGGTGTCGGCGGCTCTATCGCGGGTCGCGGCGCGGATCTCTTCATTGTGGACGACCCACATTCGGAACAGGATGCGCTGAGTCCGACTGCTTTGGAGAATGCGTGGGAGTGGTACATGGCCGGTCCCCGCCAACGTCTGCAACCGGGTGGGGCTATTGTTGTGGTCATGACCCGGTGGGGCGAGGCCGATTTGACGGCGCGTTTGATCAAGCAGCAGGCGAGGGATCCGAAGGCGGACAAGTGGGAGGTGGTCGAGTTTCCGGCCATTCTGGACAGTGGGGAGCCGCTGTGGCCGGAATACTGGAAGCTCGACGAGTTGGAGAAGATCAAGGCGTCGATTAGCAATTCGAAGTGGCAGGCGCAGTATATGCAGCGGCCGACTTCTGATGCGGCGTCGATTATTAAGAGGGACTGGTGGCAGGTCTGGGACAAGGACGACGTGCCGCGGTTGCAGTATGTCATCCAGAGTTACGATACGGCGTTTCTGAAATCACGGACCGCGGACTATTCGGCCATCCAAACGTGGGGGGTTTTCTTCCCAACGGAGGACTCGCCCCCGAACTGTATCTTGCTCGACGCCAAGAAGGGGCGGTGGGAGTTTCCGGATCTGAAGCGGATCGCTTTGGAGGAGTATAAGTACTGGGAGCCGGAGACGGTGCTGATCGAAGCGAAGGCGTCAGGTATGCCACTGACGCAGGAACTGCGGCACATGGGTATCCCTGTTGTAAACTTTACGCCATCCCGTGGGAATGATAAGCATTCTAGGGTCAATTCAGTGTCCCCTCTGTTCGAGTCGGGACTGGTGTGGCGGCCGGATACGTCGTGGGCGGAGGAAGTCGTGGAGGAATTGGCGGCTTTCCCCTTCGGTGAACATGACGATATGGTCGACTGCGCTACTCAGGCCTTGATGCGGTTCCGTCAAGGTGGCTTCATTGGGCATCCGGACGACTATCAGATGGAAACACTGAGGCGTCCATCAACTAGGGTCTACTACTAATGGCCATCTCCCCTCGTTCCAATATCGACAAAGGCCTCTTGGAAGCGCCGGAAATGCCCGAATTGGAGGGCGAAGAGATCGAAATGGAGGAGGACGAGGGTCCAGAGGCCCCGTATTCCATCGAGGAAGACGAGGAAGGTGGCGCAATCATCACTTATGGTGGTGAAAACGCCCGCGATATCGCGTCATTGGGCTTCGGCGACAACTTGGCGGAGGTCTTGGACGAAGGTTACCTGTCCGCGATCTCGAAAGAGCTGGGTCAGGCGGTCGAAGATGACGACGAAGGCCGTGAAGAGTGGAAGAAGGTCTACGAAGAAGGCCTGACTCTGCTTGGAATTAACTATGAGGACCGCACTGAGCCCTTTGAAGGGTCAACGGGCGTCACTCATCCCGTCCTGAACGAGGCTGTAACGCAGTTTCAGGCGCAAGCTTACAAGGAAATGCTGCCTCCGAACGGTCCAGTGCGTGCGCAGATCGTCGGTCAGGTCACTCCTGAGAAGGAACAGCAGGCGGATCGCGTCAAAAACTTCCTGAACTACTACATTACGAACGAAATGGAGGAGTACGACCCCGAATATGACCAGATGCTGTACTATCTGGGCTATGGCGGGTCGACTTTTAAGAAGGTCTACTACGATGGCGACGTGCAGCGCGCTGTTTCGCCTGTTATCTACCCGAACGACCTGATCGTTCCCTACCATGCGCGGGATATTCGCACCGCAGAGCGCGTCACGCACGTCCTGCGGATGACGCCCAACGAATTGCGCAAGCAACAGGTGTCAGGTTTCTACCGCGACATCCCATTGCAGGAGCCGACTGAGGCCGAGCGCGATCAGGTTGAGGAAAAGGTCGACAAAATCACGGGCGTGGAGCCGTCATCCAAGCCAGACGTCTACCGCCTGTACGAGATCCACACCAATCTCGATCTCGAAGGCTTCGAGGACGTCGATTCGAACGGCAGCCCCACCGGTATCAAGCTCCCCTACATCATCACGATGAATGCGGACACCGGCGACATCCTTGCTATCCGTCGCAACTACGATCCGCGTGATCGCAAGAAGCGTGCGCAGCAATACTTCGTGCACTACAAGTTCTTGCCGGGTCTCGGCTTCTACGGCTTCGGCCTCGTGCACTTGCTCGGCAACCTGTCGCGTAGCTCGACGTCTATCCTGCGTCAGTTGATTGATGCTGGTACGCTGTCGAACCTGCCTGCTGGTTTCAAGGCCAAGGGCCTGCGCATCCAAGACGAAGGCTCGCTGTTGCAGCCGGGCGAATGGCGCGATGTCGACGCACCGGGTGGATCACTGCGTGAAAGCTTGCTGCCGCTTCCCTACAAGGAACCAAGCGCAACGCTGATGCAGCTCCTCGGTTTTTGTATCTCTGCGGCTGAGAAGTTCGTGGGGACCAAGGACCTTGGTATGACCGACTCCAATCAGGAGATGCCGGTCGGAACCACGATAGCTTTGTTGGAACGCGGCAGCCGCGTGCTGAGTGCAGTGCACAAGCGCCTGCACTATGCGCAGAAGCAGGAACTGAAACTGCTGACCCGCATCATCAAGGACACGGTCGGCGCCTATCCGTATGACGTTGCCGGTGGCCGTGAGATTGCGGCGAAGGATTTCGATGATCGCATCGACATTCTGCCCGTCACCGATCCCAACATCTTCTCGATGACGCAACGCATCTCGCTTGCACAAGAGCAGCTCCGTCTTGCTCAGGCTGCCCCGCAGATGCACAACCAGTACGAAGCCTATCGTCGTATGTATTCTGCACTCGGCGTGCAGGACATCGACCTAATCCTGCCACCCCCTCCGCAGCCGCAGCCTGAAGGCCCGGCGATGGAGAACGCGCGTTCGATGGTTATTCCGAACGGTGCTCCACAATTGAAAGCTTTTCCTGAGCAGGATCATCAGGCCCATATCGCGTCTCACATTGCATTTATCAAAACGCCACTCATCCAGACATCGCCGCAGGTCTACGGCGTATTGCTGGGGCATGTGTTCGAACACATTGCGTTGATGGCGTTGCAGCAGGTAACACAGCAGGCGCAGCAACTGCAACAGCAAGCTCCGCCAATGGTGAACCCAATGACGGGCCAGATGATGCCGCCGCCTCCGCCTCCGCCGGAACTCATGCAGCGTGCAGCGGCCGCACTTGAAGCGCAGATGATTGCTGATGTGATGCAGCAACTGTCACCGCAACAGGCGGAAGATCCGTTGATCAAGTTGCAACAGCGGGACCTCGATATCCGCGAGCAGGCTGTGAAGCTGAAGGCAGAAGAAGCTGCGCTGCGCATCGACTTGGATGAGCGCAAGCTTCAGGCGAAGCAGGCGGAAGAACAGAACCGTCGCGCGTCGAATGAAGACGTGCAGCAGCTTCGCGCCAACGTCTCCCTCGCTCGTGCCCGTGAGGCTAAGAGGCCCGCACAATGACGCCACAAGAACTCTTTGCCACTCTTGAAGCAAAGTATCGGTTGCCGGAAGGCTATCTGAACCGCGTCTATATGCTTGAGAGTGGCGGTGGCAAGAACAATTACAATCAACAAAGTGGGGCCGCAGGTCCGTTCCAGTTCATGCCCGGTACTGCAAAGGGCATGGGCTTGGCAGATCCGTATGATCTTGCGCAGTCGGCAGAAGCCACAGCACGTCTCGCTGTTCAGAACCGCGATTACTTGATGAAGCGCGGTGTCGAGAACGTGGACGGTGGTACGTTGTATCTTGCTCATGCGCAGGGTCCAGCGGGCGCATATGCCTTGATGACGAACCCTGACAAGAAGGCGGTCGATGCGCTGTCTCCTTTGTACAAGGATCAAGGCGTTGCTGAAAAAGCGGTGACGCAGAATGCTGGCAAGATTGATCAGGACGCTGGGAGTTTTGCGCGGCAGTTCGTCAACAAGTACGAAGGCAAGGCAGCGCAGGCGCGTCCTTATTCCGCACTTGGTGAAACGGCAAAGTCAGAAGAGCCGTCAACGGATGAAGGCATCACTACTCTTGTCAAAGCCTCGGAAGAAGAAGCCGCGAAAGAGCGTGGTTCATCGCGTCGCGAGATGTATGCGCTGAATACGTTGATGGGTTTGACCAAGGAACTTGAGCAAAAGCCTGCTCCAATGCTTCCGATTCCACGTCTGTCCTTTCAGGATGGTGGCATCGTCAGCCTCGTCAGTGGTGAAGAGGAAATGGCGCAGGCTCCCGAAGAGCGCATGGCCGGTACGCGCTTTGGTGCGCTCCCCGCAGCGATGCTTCAGTCGAGGCCTGATCTTACACCGGTCATGTTCGGTGGCGAGAAAGCCGAAGGCATTGATCCGGAGCAACTTGCCAAAGCGCGCAAGATGATTGCGGAAGGTGCTGATCCTAAAGATGTCTATGCACAGACGCGCACCGATAAAACAACCGGGTGGTTTGTCGGCGCGGACGGCAGGCTGCGTTTCGAGTTCAGCGACAAAGACGCTGCTGTCGATAGCAAGGCGTTTGACAACCTTAAGAAGGGCGGCACAACAACACTTGGAAATGTCCTTAAGCACGACGACTTGTTCAAATACTATCCTGCGGCGAAGGACGTTAAGGTCCGTATCCTGACAAAAGAAGAAGAGTCTACGGGTCTTAAAGGCTCTTATGATCCGGTAGGTAACGTGCTTGCTCTTTCAACGGATCCTGTGCAGGCCCGTGCGACCGTTTTGCACGAAGCTCAACACTACATTCAGGATCAAGAGAAGTTTTCGCCCGGCGGCTCAGACCTTGGGGTTGTTGAACTTGCTCAAGCGAGGATGCTTTTTGAAGATCACCGCTTGTCAAGCGACTATTTTAAGATCCGGCGAGAAGAGATGGCCGAGGCGAAGGCACGGGCGGATAAGCTTGTAGAGCAGGGTAAGTTCACCGAAGCGGTAAAGATTTGGGACAACCTTTCGTTTCCTCGCGCCGAAAAGTTTCGCGAAGAGCAGATTGAGCCTTTGAAGAAGAAAGCTGCCCAATACAGAGAGTCGATGACAAAACTCGGTCCGTTTGAAAGCTACCGACGCCTGTCGGGAGAAACGGAAGCTAGGAACGTAGAGACTCGTGCCCCTATGTCTCTCGAAGAACGCGCGTCCTCTTTCCCTTTTAGCACTCAGCAATACCCCGTTGATCAACAATTTGTTGTTCCGCGAGGGTTTGCCGAGGGCGGCATTGTTGACCTTGTCACGGGTCCAGAACAACCACAGCAACAAGGCATCAACGTCCCGCAGACGACCGCAGAGGTCGTGAAGGAGATTCAAGGCATTGCCGAAAAAGGAAACCTTGATGAGTATAAGATCGCTTTCCTTTTACGCATGGCTGCCACCAACACCATCCCACCGGACCGTGCGCTTGCTTTTGCGAAGGAAGTACTCAGCGGCGACGTGCAGGCTCTTCTCGTTCGTTTCCGTCGTTATCCGCGCGCTCTTCGTATGCTTGCTCGCCTTGATCTCGCTCTTGGGGGTCTTGCTGGGCAGGGCTATGGGGTCGTAGCCAACCAGCATAGCCGCAGTCGTCCACAACCTACGAAGCGAATGGGCCATGACACGAAGACCGCGCAAGCTTTTGCAAAGGGTGGCGAAGTCGGTGGCCACAATGAGAAGGCACAGTTTGACCTGAGCAAGTTTGCTGTTGCTGCCTACGGCCCGGAGATTGGTAACAACATGATCCGGCGGTCCGAGGGCGACCCCAACAAGCTCTTCTATGCGCTGAACCAATACGCAAAGAATGTCGCTGGCCCGCAGTCACCGCGCTACAAGCGCAATCTTGCTGCACTGCAAGTGATTGCAAAGCGCCATCGGTTGAACCCGACACAGTCATTCAATCGAACGGAGGATGCTCTCTCCACAGAGCAGGAGCTTGATAAGCTGATCCGTGATGTGCCAAAGAAGGATCGTGTCTTCCGCGACGCATTGCTTCGCATGAAGGCAATGGTCGGTTGGAAGCCGAAACCAAAAACGGTGAGGTCATAGAATGGACGACACCCTCAAGTATAATGACGCTGTCGAAGCCCTTGTTGCAGCGATGAAGCGCGACGCTTCTTTGATTGAAGCAAGTAAGAAAATTGCAGAGCACGAGACGATCCGTTGCTTTGACGATTGCATCCCAGATGAACTGTTGACCGAATGCATCACGGAAGTTGAGCGCCGTGGTTGGCAGTACGGCTGGCGCAGCAACAAGATGCTTGGCTTTGGTCACTGGAACATTGTGCTGTCTGACAGCAAAGTGGAACGTGAAGAGGTCTACCACGAGGTGCCGCAATGCATCCGAGATTTGTGGGACTATATCCAGCCACGCTTTTTGCCTACGACCCCGACACTCGTGCGAGCCTATGCAAACGCGCATACGTATGGCGTCGAAGGGTATATTCACAAAGACAGCAAGTTCGCCGAGGACCAGACAGTCGTGATCTATTACGAGAAGGACTGGAAGCCGGAGTGGGCGGGCGAGACAATCTTCCTCAACGAGAAGGAAGACGATATTTTGAAGGCGATTCTTCCGAAGTATGGGCGTATGTCGGTCTTCCCCGGCAACATCAAACATGCTGGACGTGGGGTGAGCCGTATCTGTCCTGTCGCTCGCAAGGTTTTGGTTCTGAAGGGACGCCCGCGTGAGTAAACGGCATCTCTTGATCATCGCCTTGAAGCGTGTTGGCGCATTCAAGAAGCAACACAACAGGCGCATGGGTCTGACGTTAGGCGAACACCTAACTAATACTTACGATGACCTGAAGCGCATGGGGGTAGACGAAGATGTGGCGCTGGCTGGTGGACTTCATTCAATCTATGGGACGAACGCCTTCCGAAACCAAACCCTCGACGCCGAAAAGCGCCCCGTCATCAAAGGGCTCTTCGGCGAAAGGACGGAAAGGCTCGCGTGGACCTTCTCGCAAATCAACCGTCCGCAGTGCTTCGAAGGCCAAGCCCTTAAAAACTGGAAAACGGGCGAAGCCGTCGAAGTCTCGGAAGAAGACCTTAAAGACTTGATGTTGATTGAGGTGGCCAATCTGAGCGATAATGGCTCGGATCTTAGTAAGTTCCCGAACCTCAAGCGGTTCTATGAGGACCACAAGGCCGCAGCATGACCGACGACGAACTCCGCGCTCTTGCCATCAAGATGATGAAGCACCTTGCCACTGGCGAGGCGGCGAAGATTGTCGAGACGGCTCCTGTCGAGCGCGGGGAACCGAAGGCCGAACCGGTCATTACCGCTGAAGAACGCTCTCTCCTGAACATGCTTGGCGGCCTCTACGCTTGCCAGATGGAAGCAAAGGTCGTGTCCCTAGCCTCGCAAGGATGCGGGTGTGGCTGCGGGTGTGGCTGCGGTTGTGGGGATGGTGACGGCGGGGATGGAGGCGACGGTGCCGGAGATGGCGACGGTGCCGGTGGTGGCGAAGGCGGTGGCGAAGGCGGTGGCGAAGCTGGCGGTGAGGCTGGTGGAGAAGCTGGCGGTGAGGCTGGTGGCGAAGCTGGCGGTGAGGCTGGTGGCGAAGCTGGCGGTGAGGCTGGTGGAGAAGCCGGTGGCGAGGCTTCTGGCGAAGCTGCGGACGCTGGCGACCCAAGTGCCGCTGATAGTTATTCGTCTTCAGACCAAGATGCTGCGGCCCCTGACGCCCAAGAAGCCAGCCAGCAATCCGATCTGTCCGACCTGAGCCCGGAAGCCGCGGCATGGGCCGCGAACAATACGGCGGATCCAAACGCACAGGATCAAGAGACCGTTTCTGACTATGTCGGCATTGATGCAGCTATCTCTACGGCCCCCGCTGGGTTTGGCCTTTCTGCGGCAGGATCCCCCTCTGGCATGGCGGGCGCGGGTTCTGAAGGCATGGGCGAAGGTCCGGGCGCAGGCCCCGGCGATGGCGAAGGCATGGGAGGCAGTGGCGGCAACGAGGGGTCGGGTCTGGCCTCAAGCATAGCTTCGTTCTTTGGTAACATTTCGGCCCCGGACTTCAGCAAGTTCACCGTCAACCCCGTCGTCCAGCAACCCCAGATTGCTCCGATGGAAACGCGCGGTTCGACCCAGACGGGTAATGCTCCGGCCAGCAATGTTGCTACCGGTCCGTTTGGTGTGACCTACGGCCAGACTACCTCGCAACCGTTTCAGGGTAGCCCGATCTCCGTTGCCCCACCGCAAACAGCACAGGCTCCCATGACGATGCCGGAGCTTTCTCCTGTGTCGCCCTATGTGAGCACGCCGCAGATTGCGACCCCTGCTCCGGCCCCAGCCGCACCGTCGTTTGCACAGGCGACAACTTCTGTCACCGCCCCCACCGTCGTGACAGACAACCTTGCGGCGCAGATTGCGGCGATTAACAATCAACTCTCTTATGGCCCCGGTGTTCAGATCGGAACCAGCCCCGGACAATTTGGAGTTCCGACATCTCTTGGTCCGGAGATCGAAGTCGCGTCCCTTCCCGTCGCGCCGCCGCAGTCTCCTCAATATGGCGTCCCAGAAGATCTCGGCCAGCTCATCGATGTTCCCACTCTAAACGTCGCAGACACCTTCACCGATGTCGGGCAGGCAATGGCTCAAGCCGGAACCCCGTCGTCTACGAGTGCAACCGCCGGGTCGGCGACCGGCACAACGGGCGATACGTCTGCGGACATGACCGACACGGGCGGGGACGGCACGCTTCCCCCTCCTCCCGTGCAAGTTGCCGGTACGGACGCAGCAGCGCAGGCTGCGGCTTCGGCCACGCAGAACCTTGCTCTCAACACCTCTGCCTTGTCTAATTTGGCCAATTTCGTATCAACTCAGAACGTCGCTGTTACGCCGGGCGTCACCCCATATGTGGGTCTCCCTGCTGCAGCCGCGACTGGCGCGCCCGCATCCACCCCGGTTCCAGACTTCGGGGCTGTCAGCTATCCAACAGGGTCAACGTCGTCCGGATCGTCTGGTTCCGGAACAGCCTAAGGAGAAAACAAATGTCCAAGTTTATTCGTGGCGGCGCTCCCCGCATGAAGGTACCTACTCCCACCGTTCAGACAAGCCTCGATATTCAGGGCCAAGGCATGGTCCCCTATGCCAAGACCCAAGACGTCCGCATCGAGGCAGCCCCCAAGGGCGAGCAGACTGCGCGCGGCTTTGGCCTCCAGCTCCGTGCGACCAAGTTCGTTCTTCGGTAACTAGAGCCCTCCCGCAAGGGAGGGTTTTCTTTATAGGACAACTCCGTGTCTGATCTTTACTTTGTTGACAAACTACTTAAGGTTGTCCGCGAGCGGCGGGCCGTGGTCGTTGAAGCGATGACAGAAGGCTCGGTTAACGACTTCGCCGCTTACCGTCATCTCCGGGGCAGACTTGAAGTCTGGTCCGAAGTTGAACAGGAAATCCGCCTTCTGCTAAAACGGGAACATCGCGAAGATGACGAACCTGATATTGCCTGAGCATCTGGCCAAGAAGCTGGAAGCGCAAAAGGAAGAAGCCCCCGCCAACGACCTGTCGCAGGCTTATGTGAAGGCCGAGGACCGCGTTCTCGACCCAGAGAAACTCCCTCAATCAGTCCTTGAACGTCTGCCCCAGCCTACCGGCTGGCGTATTCTTGTTCTGCCCTACAAGGGCAAGGCCAAGACCAAGGGCGACGTTTACCTGCCGGATGAGTATGTCGAGCGCATGAGCTTGGCCACTGTGGTGGCTTACGTTCTGGCGGTCGGCCCTGACTGTTATGCGGACAAGAACAAGTTCCAGAACGGACCGTGGTGCAAGAAGGGTGATTGGATCATCCTCGGTCGCTACGCCGGAGCCCGCTTCCGTATCGAAGGTGGGGAAGTCCGCATCATCAACGATGACGAGGTCATCGCAACCATCGCTGATCCTGACGATATCATGAACGTCTGAGGCAGCGCACTTAGGAGCAAGTCATGGCAGCAGAACAGGAAAAAGAAGAGGCCCTTGAGGTGATCGTCGATGACGCCGCCCCGGAGGCAGAGGTCAAGGAAGAACCGAAAGTCGAGGCAAAAGCGGAAGAAAAGCCCGCTGAAGCCAAGTCCGATCCTGAGAAGGACGACCTTGACCAGCAGTCTGAGTCGGTCCGCAAGCGCATCGACAAACTGACCTACCGTCTGCGGGAAGCCGAGCGTCGCGAGCAGGCCGCCCTCGATTTTGCAAAGAGCCTCAAGCAAGAGGTCGATACCTACAAGACGAAGGCCGACACTCTGGACAAGAACCTTGTTCAGGAGTTCGACAACCGCCTGAAGGTGCAGGAGACTCTGGCCAAGGACAAACTCAAGTCCGCCATCGACATGAACGACGTTGAGGCTCAGATCGAAGCCCAGCGGATGATTGCCAGCTTGGCGATTGAGAACGAGCGTCTGCGCGTCCAGAAGCTTCGTCAGGAGCAGGAAGCCGCAGCGCCTCCTCGCCCAGAACCCGCCTACACCCCGCCCCAGCCAGAAACCCGTCCGGATCCAAAGGCTCAGGCATGGGCAGACCGCAATCAGTGGTTTGGTGCTGATGAGGTGATGACGCTGGCAGCGTTTAACTTCCACAAGAAGCTTGTTGAGGTCGAAGGCTTCGATCCCACCAGCGACGATTACTACGGTGAGTTGGACCGTCGGATTCGCTCTGAGTTTCCGCACAAGTTCCAGCAAGCCAAGCCACAGGCTCAATCTCCTGTTGCATCTGCCCGTCCCGCTGCGCGCTCAGACGGCAAGAAGCAGGTACGCCTGACCCCCTCACAAGTTGCTATTGCCAACCGCCTTGGAGTTAGCCTAGAATCCTACGCTAGGCAGATCCAGAAACTTCAGGGTTAAGGAGCCGATCATGGACCGCACACCCCGTTCTGAAACTGCTAAAACCAAGACTGCCCGCGTACAGGCTTGGAAACCACCGTCCACTTTGGACGCCCCTCCCCCGCCTGCGGGGTACGCGCATCGTTGGATCCGTATGGAGACCAACGGTTTCGATGACCGGAAGAATCTTTCCGCAAGACTTCGCGAAGGCTTTGAGCTGGTTCGCGCTGAGGAATACCCGGACTGGGATCTCCCCTCCATTCAAGACGGCAAACATGCCGGAGTGATTGCAGTCGGTGGCCTAGTGTTGGCGCGTGTTCCGACCGAGATTGTTCAGCAGCGCAAGGCGTACTACCGTGGGCAGACAAGAGATCAGCTCACAGCCGTAGACAACGACCTGTTGCGGGAACAACACCCTTCCATGCCGATCATTAAACCTGACCGGCAAAGCAGAGTCACCTTCGGTGGTCCACGAGACGCCGAATAACTGAAACAAGGATCTGAGCAATGGCAAACATTGATGCCGCGTTCGGGCTTCGCCCGTACAACATGCTCGGCGCTGGTGCCAACACCAACGGCAACTCGACGTATTTGATCCAGACTGTTGATCAGGCGGGTACATCTTCGGTGATCTATCAAGGTTCACCGGTTATCCCCACCAACACAGGTCTGGTTAACATCGTCGGCTCTGCTGCTGGTGGTACGGTTCCGCTGCTGGGCGTTTTCCTCGGTTGCAACTACACGGACCTGACCGGCAAGCCGATCTGGTCTCCGAAGTGGCCGGGAACTGCTGCCGTCATGGCAAATACCGTCGCCACTTGCGAAATCGCTTCGCATCCTGATCAGCTCTTCCTGATCAACTGCGATGCTGCGATCACGCAAGACGCCGTCCACGAAAACGCAAACTTCGCAACCGCTACCAGCGGCAATGCTACGTCGGGTCTCTCGACGGCAGAGCTGGCTGTTTCGACGGTTGACGAGGGTTCGGGTTCTGACGTCCTCAACCTCCGTATCGTTGGTTTCTCGGATCAGCCGAGCAGCGATGATCCGTTGGTTGCCGGTCGTCTGGCCATCGTGATGCTCAACAACCACTTCTACCGTTATTCGACTAACGGTACGAATCAGGGCATCTGAGGAGACTGACACATGGCAATTACTCGTTCACAGCTCCTCAAGGAACTTGAGCCCGGTCTCAATGCCCTCTTCGGCATGGAGTATGACCGTTACGACAACGAGCACGCTGAAATCTTCGACACCGAATCCTCGGATCGTGCGTTCGAAGAAGAAGTCATGCTCTATGGCTTCGGTCAGGCACCGGTCAAGGGCGAAGGCTCTGCCATCGCTTACGACAACGCTGGTGAAGCCTTCACGGCTCGCTACACCCATGAGACCATCGCTCTGGCTTTCGCGATCACCGAAGAAGCCGTGGAGGACAACCTCTACGACCGTCTCTCGGCTCGCTACACCCGTGCGCTGGCTCGCTCGATGGCCAACACCAAGCAGGTGAAGGCGGCGGCTGTTCTGAACAATGCGTTCGACAGCGCCTACAAGGGCGGCGACGGCGTGGAACTCTGCGCCACCAACCACCCCACCACGGGCGGCGGCAACTTCGCCAACGAACTCGCGACTCCTGCGGACCTCAACGAAACCTCGTTGGAACAGGCCCTCATCGACATCGCAGCGTTCATTGACGAACGTGGCCTCAAGATCGCTACTCGCGGCCTGAAGATGATTGTGCCTTCGGCACTTCAGTTCACCGCAGAGCGTATCCTTGTGTCTGATCTCCGCGTTGGCACTGCCGACAACGACATCAACGCCATCAAGTCCATGGGCCTCCTGCCTCAGGGCTATCGTGTCAACCACTTCCTCACCGATCCGGACGCTTGGTTCATCAAGACCGACGCCCCGAACGGCCTGAAGCACTTCAATCGCTCTGCGATGAAGACTTCGCTGGAAGGCGACTTTGAAACGGGCAACGTCCGTTACAAGGCTCGCGAGCGTTACAGCTTCGGTTGGTCTGATCCGCGCGGCATCTTCGGCTGCCCCGGCGCTGCCTAATCCAAAGAAGGGAGGGTTTACGCCCTCCCTTTTCTCTTCTACACTACATCATTCCGGGTGAACCGGTTCTACTGACAGCCCCGGCTGACGCTGCACAGACAGTAGGACCTAATCGTGCAGGAGAAATCCTATGGCTTCCACGACTTTTTCCGGCCCCGTTAAGGCTGGCACTATCTCCAACACCACTGGCACCACGATTGGCACGAACGTCGCCAACGTCGGCTTTGTCACGATGGTTCAGTCGAAGGCGATTGACATCATCGGCGCGGACGCAACAACCACTGTTGGCGTGATCCCGGCCGGTTCGCAGATCATCGACGTCATTCTCGACGTGACGGTTGCCAACGACGATACCGGAACGGCCACTGTCGCTATCGGCAAGACCGGCAGCACCGCCCTGTTCCTCGCTGCCACCAGCGTCAAGTCCACGGGTCGCACTCGCATCAGCGTTGCCGCTCCGCTTGAGGCTGCTTGGGACATTGGCACGTCGGACATCGACATCATTGCGACGTTTGATGCCCAGAATGGCAACGGCACCGCAGGCACGGCCTTCGTCACGGTCCTGTATGCTCAGGGCAAAGACAACCTCTAATAGGAGGCCGCCTCCATGGCCGACGCAGTCGCCACACAGATCCTTGTTGACGACACGCGACGTGCTGTCTTCAAGTTCACGAACATCTCTGACGGCACTGGGGAAACCGGTGTCGTCAAGATCGACGTGTCTGCCCTCTCCTCGTATCAGGGCAACGCTTGTACCAGTGTTGCTATTCAAGCCCTTGACGCCGTTACCGTCGGCTTGGGTTTGACTTTGCTCTGGGACGCCACGACTGACGTTGTCTGTTTGACCCTCGGCGAGAACGACTTCGTGTCCTTTAACTTTGCTCGCTTTGGTGGTCTCACCAACAATGCTGGCACGGGAAAAACGGGCGATCTCCTCTTTACCACTGTCGGTGCTGGCTCTGGCGACAAGTATACTGTCGTCATAGAAGTGCTGAAGTACTATGGCTGAGGCCTACCATGACGGCTCCTTCATCAGTAACGAGGACCGGTAAAAATGAACCGTGGGAGCTTCAAGTCTCCCGCGGTCAAATTACTTGGCATGAGTCGGTTACCATCTTTGGGTACAATTCCGACGTTGATCAGGTGATGGAGACTGTCTGGCCGCATGGGGGGCTTCTTGCTTTCCCGTCTGCTGCGCTACAGATGAGCGTAAGTTCCAGCAGCGCCAACGACGCCGCAAACGGAACCGGCGCACGGACCGTCTTCCTTTCCGGTCTGGACGCTGGCCATAACACCATCTCCGAGACAATATCGTTGACTGGCCAGACCGCTGTTACGACGGTCAAGTCCTACATTCACGTCAACCAATGCTACGTGGCGACTGCGGGTTCTCTCGATTCCGCAGCAGGCACGATTTATTTTGGAACTGGCACTGTCACTGCGGGCGTTCCCGCTACGGTCTACGACGTGATCCAGTACGACTACAATACCCGCATCACCGGAAGCTACACCATCCCGGCGGGCTACACGGGATATGTATCTCAGGGTCTTTTCTCAACGGGTCAGGCGTCTGGAAGCGGTCCCGTAACTGGTCGCTTGGTGACACGCGGAACTGACGAGATTCGCCGTACCGCTGCTATCGTCACTCTCAACAACGGCGCTGCGGATTACGTCTTTGAGTACCCTATCGTTGTTCCTGAGAAGACCACGCTTGAGGCCCAAGCTATCGGGACAGGAAATAACAACGCCTGCTCCTCCATGTTCATCCTTGTGCTCATCAAAAACAATGCGAGTACGGCCTGATGAAAGCCTCTAGCATCAAGCGCACTGGCGGCACATTGAACTACCGGGGAGTTTCTTTCCCCGGATTCAACAAACCCCGTGCGTCCACCAACCCCAAGAAAAAGAAAATGGTCCTCGCCAAAAAGGGCGATGAGGTGAAGGTTGTCCATTTCGGTGACGCCTCCATGGGCCACAACTATTCTGCGGAAGCCCGCAAGAACTACCTTGCTCGCAGTGCGGGTATCAAAGGCAAGGACGACAAGTTTTCCGCCAACTACTGGGCTCGAAAGGTTCTCTGGGCTGGACCCGGTGGTTCCAAGAAATCTCCACCCGGAGGGAGCCGCTTCAAATGAGCGTTGGTCTGGACATCATTTGGAACGTCATTCTGACGCTTCTCGTTGCGCCGATTGCGTGGGCTTTGTCCTATATCAACAAACGCGTAGACGGCGTGGACTCGACAACCAACAACATCTGGAAGACTATCGCAGAGACCCGTGAAAACATGGCCTCGTCCTACGTGACAAAGACGGATCTGCATAACGACCTCAACCGAATCTTGCAGCGGTTCGACCGACTGGAAGAAAAACTGGATCGCATGACAGGAGTCAAACATGATCGGTCGTAAGGACATGAAGCAGGAAACGATGGCCAAGCGCACTCGTGATCGTGCAACGAGCAAGAAAATGATGTCGCCGCGCAAGAAGATGGACATGGGCATGTCTCCCGGTCCTGATATGGGCGCAGCCTCTGCTCCTCCGATGATGCCCATGGGCATGAAGAAGGGCGGCATGGCCAAGAAGTCTTTCTCCGGTGTCCCCGCTGAGGCTGCCAAGAAGATGGCTGGCATGAAAAAAAGTGGCAAGGCAAAAACCTATGAGGGTGTCCCCGCTGAAGCCGCCAAGTTTGCTGGCATGAAGAAGGGTGGCATGGCCAAGAAGGCCAAGGGCGGGATGATGCTGGTCATTGGTATCGGCAAGAAGAAGGGCAAATAAGATGGCCAAGCCCAGCGAGAAATACTCCATCGTTCCTCAGGGTCTTCGTGACAAATTCCGCGAGTACAAGCAGCGTGAGCGCATGGAAGACAAGATGGAAGGCGAAGGCATGGAGGAAGGTTCCTCCGAACAGGATCGTGAGGCCCTGAAGAAGCTGATCGAAGACAGCACTAAAGGCTACGCCAAGGGCGGCATGGTCAAGAAGAGCAAGGGCCATCGTGGCGATGGCTGCTGCATCAAGGGCCACACCAAAGGAAGGATGTACTGACATGAAGTGCGGATCTAAGAAATACGCCAAGGGCGGTATGGCCAAGTGCGGTGGTTCCGTGACGAAGGCCAAGGGCGGCATGGTCTCCAAGGTCAAGCCCCGTGGTGACGGCTGCTGCGAAGGCAAAGGCAACAAGTCCTGCAAGGTGTGCTGATGGCCAAGAAGCCGGTGTGGTCTAAACCCCGCCCCAAGGGTCTTGGCAAGTCCAAGGCCCTAACCCCTTCTCAAAAAGCTGCGGCGAAAGCGGCAGCGAAGAAGGCAGGACGAGTCTATCCTAATCTCGTTGATAATATGCGAGCCGCGGGGTCAAAATGAAAAAGCCAACCAAAGCCCAAAAGAAGGTCCGTAAGGTAATGAAGGAGTTCAAGTCAGGAACTCTCCATTCCGGCAAGAAGGGACCTGTGGTAAAGAACAGGAAGCAGGCTATTGCCATCGCTTTGTCCGAAGCGGGGGTCGCCAAGAAGCGAGGTAAATAATGGCTCTCTCCGGCACGAAGACATTTGAACTCGATGTTGCAGACTATATCGAAGAGGCCTTCGAGCGTTGCGGCATTGAGATTCGCACAGGTTACGATCAGCGCACGGCGCGTCGCAGCCTCAACCTTCTTCTTGCCGAGTGGGCCAACCGCGGCCTGAACCAGTGGACCATTGAGAAAGAGACCATTACGGTCAGCCCGACGGGCGGGGTGGGTAACGGCGGCGTCAGCTACACGCTGTCTAACTCCACCATCGACATCATCTCAGCCATCGTCCGCAACCAAGACGGCGTCGGCACCTCTTCGCAGGCAGACCTCACCATCGACCGAGTCAGCCGCGAATACTATCTGAACATCCCGAACAAGCTGACACAGGGACGCCCCGTTCAGTATTTTGTGGACCGCCAGATCACTCCCGTCTTGTATGTTTGGCCAAAACCCAACGAGATCTACTACGTCATCGTGGACAAGCTCGTTCGCATGGACGATGCTGGCGCTGGTGTGAATACCCTTCAGGTCCCCTTCCGCTTCTACCCCTGCCTCGCTGCGGGCTTGGCCTACTACATCGCCATGAAGAAGGCCCCGGAGCGTGTTCAGCTTTTGAAGGCCGTCTATGAGGAAGAGTTCGAACGAGCTGCCGGTGAAGACCGCGACCGCGCTTCTTTGACGCTGGCACCAGTCCAGAACTTCTATCGGGTGGTCTAATATGGCGCGTCATGCCACAGGCTTTCAGTCAGAAGCCATCTGCGACCGCTGTGGGCAGATGTATTACTACACGCAACTGAAGCGTGAGTGGCAGGGCTTGAGGACGTGTCCGGAGTGCTGGGAAGCCAAGCACCCGCAGCTTGATCCGATCTACCCTCCGACAGAACCACAGGCCTTGGCGAACCCACGGCCTGACCGCATTGAACCTATGGATGTCCCGGTTGGTCAGCAGATCTTCCCCTTCATCCAGAATATCTCTACCCAAGGGGTCACAAGCGTTGGTATTGTGACCATTGTAATTGGGGGACCGTGATGGCTTGGACATACGCAACACTGGTGCAGGCGATCAAAGACTGGACCGAGTACGACGAGACGACGTTCAATCAGAACATCAACACCTTCATTCGCAACTGCGAAGAGCGCATCCTTTACGCTGCGCAGATGGAGGTGTTCCGTAAGAACGTCAGCGGGTCTTGCTCGGCCAGCAATCAATATCTTGCCGCCCCCAGCGACTTCCTGTCCCCGTACAGTCTGTCGGTTACCGTCAGCGGCTCGAAGGTCTTTCTGCTGAACAAGGATGTGGAATACGTTCAGGAGTACAATCCTTCCGGCGCGACGGGTGTTCCAAAGTATTACGCCCTGTTTGACGTGGACAACTTCTTGTTGGCCCCCATCCCAGCTTCAAGTTATGCGGCGGAGCTACACTACTACTATCGCCCGGCGTCAATTGTTGACGCGGGCACATCATGGCTTGGCACTTATGCCGAAGAAGCCATGCTCTATGGCAGCTTGTCTGAGGCCAACACCTACATGAAGGGCGAGGCTGACTTGCAGCAGAAGTACGAAAACCGTTTCCTCGAATCCGTCAGCCGTCTGAAGAACCTCGGTGAAGGCCGTGAGAACATCGACGCCTACCGTGACGGGCTCACAAGAGTGAAGGCGAACTGATGTCTTGGGTCGATCCGGGTCAGGCAACTGTCATGAAGGTGGATGTGGCGGCCACCTCAAACGGCGGCCACCCTCCTGAGTTCTGGGCTAAACGCTGTGTAGAGCGTTTGATTCAGGTCTCTGACACAGCCCCTCCCGCGATCCGGGAACAGGCTCTGGCCTTTCGGGACCAGATGGAGCACGTCGTATTGTTTCACATGAAACGTGCTATACAAAGCGACAGGACAACCGTTGGTCACGCCGTGACCGAGGCAGGACAACCTAAACTGGCCGAACTCCTAAGGAGGCTGTGATGGCATTTACCGGTAACTTTATGTGCACCTCCTTTAAGCAGCAACTGCTTGAGGGCGCTCACGATTTCCGTGCGTCTGGTGGCGACATCTTCTATATCGCTCTGTACACCAACAGCGCGTCCTTCACGGCCGCAACGACGGCCTATACGGCGACGGACGAGATCACCAACACCTCTGGCTCCGCCTACACGGCAGGTGGTGCGGCACTGTCCAACGTCAACCCGACGACCGGTGGCACGACGGCGTATACGGATTTTGCTGACGAGACGTGGTCGTCCGCGTCTTTCACGGCCCGTGGTGCGATGATCTATAACAGCACCCCGGCCCACACCTATACTAATCCGTCCGTTGTCATTCTTGACTTCGGTTCGGACAAGACGGCTTCGGCTGGCGACTTCACCGTCGTCTTCCCGACCGCCAACGCTACTGACGCCATTATCCGTATTGCGTGATGAGCCGTGACAGATGCTGTCGTAGCCTTTGAAGGTTGGTCGCGTTCTGCTGGATGGGGTGAACTCCCCTTCGGTCAGGGCGCGGTCACCATTGGGCTTGCGACAGGATCGGTAGGTTCCGTTGTCGTTTCTCTGAATGTTCAGGCAGACGTCACAGGAATTGCCGCAACGGGGGCTGTCGGTACGGTCACCGTTGAAGCAGACGCCAACTGCCTCGTTAGTGGACTCCTAGCCACGGGGGCAGTTGGCACTGCTTCGGTCTCAGCCTCTATTCTTGTGCCTGTCACAGGCGTGTCTGCTACGGGCGAAGTTGGAACGGCGGCAGCCTTTGGCGGCGCTGCGGCACTCGTTACGGGTCTATCTGCCACGGGCGAAGTTGGATCTCTTTCCGTCGTCGGCACCGCCAATGTCTCAGTCACCGGGCAGGCTGCCACAGGACAAGTTGGAACGGTCACAACGCTGACCGTGAACTATGTCGATGTGACGGGCGTTTCGGGCACAGGACAAGTTGGAACTGCAACAGCAAGTGCGGGAGCGAACGTCCTTGTTGCAGGCGTTTCCGCAACAGGATATGTTGGACAGGTCCTTGTATGGGGTCAAATCACCCCCAACCAGAACCCGTCATGGGCCGGTATTGCCCCTGCTCAATCCCCGACATGGACACCTATAGCCGCTTAGGAGCCGTTGTATGGCCAGCACCTATTCGACAAATCTCAAGCTTGAACTGATTGGCACAGGCGATCAGTCCGGCACTTGGGGCGCGACAACAAACACCAACCTTGGCAGCCTTATTGAAGAGGCGATTGCCGGGTATGTGACGCAGGCCGTGACTGACGGTGCGGCAACGGTCCTCACCATTCCGGACGGCACGTCGTCGAATGGCCGCAACTATGTCATCGAACTGACCGGTGTCCTCACGGCAAATCGCACGGTCGAAGTCCCGGCTGTCGATAAGCCCTACATCTTCTTCAACAACACCAGCGGCGGCTACTCTGTGACCGTGAAGGTCAGTGGCCAGACCGGTGTTACGATTGCCAATGGCAAGAAGGCGATTGTCTACACAAACAGCACCGATGTCATCGAAGTGGCAAACGCTCCTGTCACGGAGGCGGGCACCCAGACGCTGACAAACAAGACAATCAACGGTTCCAACAACACCGTCACCAACATTTCTCTTACGAGCGGCGTGACAGGTACACTCCCCACTGCGAATGGCGGCACCAACCTCACCTCGTTCACTGCTAATGGTGCGGTGTATGCCTCCTCGACTTCGGCGCTTACAACAGGCACGTTGCCCACCGCATCCGGTGGAACGGCACTTACCTCGTTTACCGCGAACGGGGCGATGTACGCCTCTTCTACCACTGCCCTAACGACCGGAACTCTACCCGTTGCCTCCGGCGGTACAGGTATTACCTCTTTTGGCACAGGCGTTGCGACAGCACTCGGACAGAATGTGACAGGCTCTGGTAGTATTGCGTTGTCTGCATCCCCTACGTTTACGGGGACTGTCTCTGCGACGGCCATAACTCTGGCGGGGTCATCCTCCGCAGCCTCCACAAAGCTTCCAAACATCCTTGAAACGGCCACGATCTCTGCTACGGCGGCGACTGGCACGATCAACTATGATGTCGCCACGCAGTCGGTGCTGTACTACACCAGCAACGCCTCGGCTAACTGGACGCTGAACATCCGCGCATCTAGCGGCACATCGCTAAACACCTTCATGGCGACTGGCGACACGCTCACCATCGTCCACATGGTGACGCAGGGTGCCACGCCTTATTACAACAGCGCGGTGCAGGTGGATGGCTCGTCCGTCACGCCGAAGTGGCAAGGTGGGACGGCCCCGACATCTGGCAATGCTTCGGCAATCGACGTGTATACTTATACCGTCATCAAAACTGCCAGCGCAACATTCACCGTGCTGGCGTCTCAGACACAGTTTAAGTGAGGTAACTAATGCCTACGCTCATTACACGCGGCGCTGCTTCCGCTAGAGCATTTGGTTTTGGTGGCGCTGCCGGTGCTGTGGATGTGTCTGTAAATTATCTTGTTGTTGCTGGTGGTGGAGCTGGCGGCGGCGATCTTTCCGGATTTGCTGGTAACGGCGGCGGCGGCGCTGGCGGTTTGAAAACAGGAACGTTGACGCTTAACACAGCGACCTCTTATACAATTACTGTTGGCGCTGGCGGTGTTGCCTCAAGTAGTGCTTCAACATCTGGAAGCAATTCACAAATCTCAGGCCCAAGTATTACCGCCGTAACGTGTACGGGTGGTGGGTATGGTGGTTCTTATACACAAGGCGCTGCGGTTACTGGTGGATCTGGCGGCGGCGGTTCTGGGCGTATTAACCTAACAGGCGCGGCGGGAACATCTGGCCAAGGTAATTCCGGCGGCAATGGTTTGAATGCGTCTCCCGCTACTAGCAACCATCCTGCTGGCGGTGGTGGTGGATCAGGAGCAGCAGGCGCAACTGCAACCGGGTCACCCTTTAAGGCTGGTAATGGCGGCAATGGGACAGCGTCTTCCATTTCTGGCTCTTCTGTTACCTACGCGGGCGGCGGCGGCGGTGGAGCTTATGTTGGAAGCAGCTCTACCAACGCTGGTTCCGGTGGAACTGGTGGCGGTGGGCAAGGCGGATCTTGCAGTGTTTTTGGAAAAGGTTATCCAAACACTGTTTATCAATACGCAACGGCTGGTACAGCAAACACGGGCGGCGGCGGCGGCGGCGGTGCTTACCTTGCCTACAGCCAAAATGGCGGGTCTGGCGTTGTTGTTGTCAGCTATTCCGGGGCACAGAAATTCTCTGGCGGAACTGTGACTTCTTCTGGTGGTAATACAATTCACACTTTCACATCGTCTAATGTTTTTTTAGGAAACCAAGCCCCAACAATATCAATTGAATATGCAGTTATTGCTGGCGGCGGCGGTTCAGGTATAAGCGGCGGCGCTGGCGGTGATTATCCGGGCGGCGGCGGCGCTGGCGGTATGCTTACCGGGACAGCAACGGTGGCAACAGGTGCGGCATATACGATTACTGTTGGGGCCGGAGGCTCAACTACAACCACTGGTAGCAATTCCGTGGCACTTGGTCTTACAGCCATTGGCGGCGGAAGAGGCGGTGGTAATAATCAATTCGCAACAACTGGCGGATCTGGCGGCGGTGATCGCGCAGACAATGCTACTGGTGGTGGTCAGGCTGGTACTTCGGGTCAAGGCAACTCCGGCGGTAGCGGAAGTACAACCAGTGGCTACGCAGGAGGAGGCGGCGGGGGTAAGGGCGCAAGCGGAAGTAACGGCGCAAGCGGAACGGGCGGCGCTGGTGGTGCTGGTCAGGAATGGCCTGCAAGCTCTGGAACATATTACGCAGGCGGCGGCGGCGGTAATGGAAGTGTTGCTGGCGCGTCTGGTGGTACTGGTGGTGGCGGCAATGGCTCAACTACGTTTAGCGCTGGCACTGCTGGAACAGCCAACACAGGCGGCGGCGGTGGTGGATATGCGGCAGGCGGCTCTGGCGTTGTAATTATCCGCTATTCGGACAGCATTGCAGCGGCCTCTGCTACTACTGGTTCGCCGACAATTACTGTGTCTGGTGGGTATCGCACCTACAAGTTCACAGGCTCTGGATCAATTACCTTCTAAGAGGGGATCATGGCACACTTTGCAAAAATGGATGCAAGCAACCTCGTTCTTGAGGTGATCGTTGTTAGCAATGATTGTGTGGCAAATTTGCCCTTCCCAGAAAGCGAGCCTTTGGGTATTGCATTTTGCCAATCATTGTATGGACAAGACACAAATTGGCTTCAGACTAGCTACAACGCTAGTTTCCGGGGTAACTATGCAGGCATTGGTTTTTCGTATTGGCCCAGCATCGACCAGTTTGTCCCGCCATCTCCCGGCGAAGGTTGGACCTATGACCCTGCAACTCACTCGTGGGTTCAGCCAATGCCACCACAGCCATACCCCTCTTGGTTATACAGCCCAACAGAAGGGCGGTGGCTTGCGCCTGTCCTAAAACCCAAAGACGGTTATTCCTACACTTGGGATGAAGCGTCTCAGTCGTGGATACAGGGTGACCCTCTATGAGGATAATTCTTCCAATTTCAGGCGGTCTCGACTCTACCTATTTGTTGTGGGGCTTCCTTACCGAAACGGAAGACGACATCACTGCCGTCTTCCTAAATCTTCAGAAGTACCAGCCTGTTAGCCCATTTTATCCCAACGTCTCTTATGCTGCCGGAAAACAGTCAGACTTAGATCGGGTGGTTCGCCTTGTTGAACGGTTGTCCTCCGAGCGGTCGTTTACCTTTCAAATCAAAGACCCTTATCCAGAACTGGATGGGCAACAAAACATTTCCTTATCCTGTTATTTAGTTGAAAAAATAACGCCACTCATCAACGCAGGGGACTATGACGCTCTTGCAATCCCATATGAGCACGGTAATGAGGGGCACTCTTCCCGCATGGCTGGTCGCTCGGCGCACGGTTTTCTTGCCGCCATGGAGATCTTCAGGGCTTCCGCTAAACGCGGCAAGCTTTGGTTACCCTTGATGGAGCAAAAATACTGTCAATCTCAAGCTTTTGCCGAACTCCCCCAAGATATCCTTGACCTCACGCTTTCTTGCGAAAAGCCTACGGACGATAAACCGTGTGGTACGTGCTTTAAGTGCTCAAAACGGGAGTTCTTTCGCAAGCGCCTTTCGTTGGGAGAAACACCTCAACAAGCTTTTGCATATTGGATGGCGCAGGCCACAGCGGTTAAAGGCAAGTGGTGGCCTACAAGGCACTGGCTAAAGTACCATGTGCCTACATATGAAGGTCCTGTGTTTCCAACCACTTGGGATATGCCTACATGGCCCTCTTCCGTCGATATGGCATCTTGACTGTTTGTCTGTTGGCTTCGTCTGTAGCCACGGCAAAAGAGATCAAGTTATTTGTCCACTCAACCTCTGGGCCGTTCTTTGTGTTTTCGCGACTCGTTGCGTCCCATCTCCCAAAGCACCTGCCGGGGTCCACGGTCCATGTGCAGAGTCTGCCCGGAGCATCCGGCGCAGTCGTACTCAACTACCTGTCTGAAAAGGCCCCGACGGACGGCTCCGAGATTGCCATCGTCAACCCCCCTACAATCCTTTTGCAGGCGGTGGGTTCTCCCTCCATCAGATACGATCTGCGGAACATGGTCTGGCTGGGATCGGCCTCCGACGGTCGCAAGTCACCGCGTCTTCTTGTGGCCCACCGCGACCGGAAGAAGATGGTTGCAGGCTCCGAGGCAGGGGTCAGCAACCTGCGTTTGATCAAGCGCATCAGCAATCTTGAGATGACACTGGTCGAAGGTTACGCGGGCATCAACGACACCTTGCTGGCTTTTCGCCGAAACGAGCTGACCGTCATCCATCGTAGTCTTGAGGGACTGGCGAATGATCCGGATTTGTTAGACCGCTCAAAGTACGACGTGGTTCTCCAGTACGGAAACGGAGGGGTGCGGCACCCCAACTACCCAGATGTAGTTACGTTGGCGGAACTGGCCCTCCCCGGACAGTCCTTTCTCTTGGACCTGTTGGAATCGTACTCCGCCCCTTACCGGGCTTTTGTGGCTCCTCCATCTGCTGATCCACAGGCCGTTGCCAAACTGCGCCTAGCGTTCGATTCCTTGTTCCAAGACCCCGATTTTATCCACGACGCCAAACGCATTGGAGTACAAATAGATCCTTTGTCTTGGCATGAAAGTGAAGGTATTATTCGGCACTTAATTGGCCTTGATGAAGTTGCGCTTTCCGCCCTTCGACAGTTGAACTGAGGACGCCAGACATGCCCCTCCAAAAGCTTCAGTTCCGACCCGGAGTTGTTCGTGACCTGACGGGTTACACGAACGAAGGCGGCTGGCGTAGTTCTAACCTCGTCCGGTTCCGGTATGGGTTTCCCCAAAGCATCGGTGGGTGGGCCAAGTACTCTACGTCCCAGTTCCTCGGTACCTGCCGGTCCATGCTGAATTGGATTACCTTGTCTGGCGACAACCTGCTCGGCATGGGAACAAACCTTAAATATTATGTTGAGCGAGGCGGAACCTATAACGACATCACGCCGCTGCGCTCTACGGTAACGCTCACAAACCCATTCGCCGCGACGAATGGTTCTTCCATCATCACTGTGACAGACAGTTCTCACGGCTGCACAGACGGGGACTTCGTCACCTTCAGCGGGGCAACCTCCCTTGGCGGCAATGTCACCGCGGCCGTCCTGAATAAAGAGTATGAAATCACCTATGTCGATGTGAATACCTACACCATTACGGTGGCTGTGACGGCAAACTCTTCTGACACCGGCAACGGTGGAACGGTGACTGCGGCGTATCAAATCAACGTCGGTCTGGACACGCAGGTCGGTGGGACTGGTTGGGGCGCAGGCACATGGGGCCGCGGAACGTGGGGCAGTGCCGCAACTCTGTCGGCCACGAACACGCTGCGCCTGTGGTCTCAAGACAATTACGGCGAAGACTTGATCTTCAATGTACGCAACGGTGGCGTGTATTATTGGGATGCATCGGCGGGTTACTCGACACGCGGTGTTACCCTTGCTTCGTTGTCCACGGACCCCAGCACTCCAACCTGGGCTGCACAAGTCTTGGTGTCTGATCGTGATCGCCATGTGATTGCGTTCGGGGCCAACCAAGGTTCGTCCACGGCCCAAGATCCACTGCTCATCCGCTTCAGTTCGCAGGAAGACCCGTTTACTTGGACGCCTACTGCAACGAACACCGCTGGCGATCTTCGCCTCGGCAGCGGCAGCAGCATTGTTCATGCTGTCGAAACGAAGCGCGAGATCCTCGTCTTCACGGAAGTCGCTTTGTATTCAATGCAGTACATCGGCCCTCCGTACACTTTTGGCATCCAGTTGATCTCCAGCAACATCAGCATCAACGGGTACAACAGCGCCGCTGCTATTGATGATACTGTGTTCTGGATGGGTGATCTGGAGTTCTATGTCTACACCGGTAAGACTGATCCGTTGCAGTGCCCGCTGAAGGATTATGTCTTTAACGACTTCAACTTCAGCGAACGCGACAAAGTCTACGCAGGCTTGAACTCTGAGTTTAACGAGGTGACGTGGTTCTATCCGTCGGCAAGCTCGTCGGAGAACGACCGCTATGTGACCTTCAATTACCGTGAGCAAGTCTGGACTTATGGCAACATGGCCCGCACCGCGTGGTTGGACCACGGCGTGCGTCAGTATCCCATTGGTGCTTCCCCCGACCACTATCTCTACAACCAAGAGTTTGGAACGGACGATGGGAGCACGACTCCGTCGACGCCCCTGAACGCTTATATCGAAAGCTCTCCGCTTGATATCGGCGATGGCGACCGCTTCTCCTTTGTCCGTCGCATCATTCCAGATGTGACGTTCATCAACAGCACGAACACGCCGCAGCTTGATATGATCATCAAGACCCAGAATTATCCGGGGTCTAACTATCAAAACGGTTCGGACTCTGAGATCGTTCGCACGGCGACGGTTCCTGTTGAGCAATACACTCAGGTGAAGGACATCCGTTTGCGCGGCCGTTCCATCATCTTGCGCGTTGAAAGTAACCGGCTCGGCACCTGTTGGCGGCTGGGTTCTCCTCGCGTTGAAATCCAACAAGACGGACGGCGCTGATGGACAGGAGTCTTATCCCGCCCACCTTTCCGCGGGCTCCGTCTCAATACGAGCAACTGTACTTCAACGATCTGGTCAGGTCGCTGATCAGCCTTGTGACCTACATTCAGGCACCGGGCCTTGGGCGGCAGACCACGATTGTGCTGACGAATCTGGCTACGAACGATTCTGGTTTGGAGCCCGGCACGATCTTTCAGGTGGGCGGAGTGCTTCGTGTCCCGCTGCTCTACAGCCCATATGTCGCCGGGCAATCTGCGACAGCGTCCGTTGGGTCGGTAACGGTAACAGTCTAAGGCTTGTTTTGGCAGGCTGAACAGGGTAGATTTCTCGGCGAAACCCTCAGGCTTTGTCCTGCCCCCTTCGCCGTGTCGGCGCGTTATATGCTCATAGGGAAAGTCTATGCAGGGTGAACAGCTTCTACAGGACCCGGAGTTTGCCAAGACGCTGGAACAGTCACCGTTCCAAGCGCAGGACCTCCCTAACATTACGGGTGCGGTCGCCGACTCTTTTGAGCGCATGACGCCGGAAATGCGTCAAGAGCTTAGGAAGGCTATCGACGAGTTGGACGATCTATCCGAAGAGGAGCTGATGTCGTTCCTCCGAATGATTGCCTATGTCGAGCAGAACCCGGATCAGTACCCTGAACTGGTCAAGCAACTGGTTGCTTCCGGAGCTTTTGAAGCGGGCGACGTCCCTGAGCAATATGACCCCAACCTGATGGGCGTCGTGAAGGCTCTGATTGGTCAGGCTCTGATGAAAGTTCGGGCTCCGTCTCAGCCTATCGGATTTGCAAAGGGCGGCATTGCTACCTTGAAGAAGCAGGCTGAGAATGTGTCGTCTGCTGGTCGCAAGGGCGACAGCATGCTGGCCCATATCACCCCGTTTGAAGCAACCATGCTGAAGCGGATGGGCGGCAGCGGCACAATCAATCCCAAAACTGGCTTGCCTGAATACTTCCTCAAGTCCCTCGGCAACATTTTTAAGATCGGCGCTCAAGTTGTTGCAACAGCAGCGTTATCTTGGTTTGTCGGCCCCATTGCAGCAGGTGCTATTGTCGGTGGGGCAACCTCCTTGCTTTCTGGCGGCAAGCCCGCTGATGCCCTAAAGAGTGCCCTAATTGGTGGCGCACTGGGAGGTTTGTCAGGCGGTATCAGCAGTTCCCTGTCTGGAGGCTCCTTTATGGAAGGGGCTTTTGCAGGTGGCAGTGTGTTTGGCAGCAAGCCTTATGAGACGTTCCTTTCTAGGGCGCTGTCAGGAACATCTGTTGGCGATGCTCTTTTCAAAACCCCCGGAGGCGCGGCAGAAGCCGCCGCTGCTGGCACGACTGAAGGGATGATGGCCAATCCACCTATCCCTGCGCCTCGTCCTATTGAAGCCGGTGGCTCGGCGATCAATCAGGCGATCACGACAGGCGCACTAAAGCCCACTGTCGAGGCTGCCGCCCCGTCGGCCTTCTCCTCTGATGGCATCAAGAGCCTTTGGTCGAATTACAAGCTTCCCATTCTTCTCGGCGGCGGCGCGGCCTTGATTGGTCTGAGTCAGTCTCAGAAGGAGAACATCAAGCCGAGCCTTGTCAAAGGCCCGACCGGCAGCGAGCTTCTTGCCCAGCAGCCGGGAACCTATGGCTTTAATGCCGCAAACTTCAGTCAGGTTACCCCTGCTTCTCCGACCCCGGTCTTCCCCGGCGGCGGATATATCGCTCCAACCACAACCCCAAGCTATGCTCCTCCGGCCTTTGACTTTGGCAGAATCCGCTACCCGACGACGGGCATCATGAACGCCAAGGTCGGTGGTCATATTTCCGGACCGGGCGATGGGACAAGCGATTCCATTCCAGCGCGTCTCAGCGACGGTGAGTTTGTGATGACCGCCAAAGCCGTTCGCGGTGCAGGCAAGGGCAGCCGCATGAAGGGTGCCCGGAAGATGTATGAACTGATGCACAAGTTTGAACGGATGGCGTGACCATGGCCGAAGCTACAGTCCAAGAACAGATTGTCCGCGAAGCCCCAGAGATCGAAGCCTATAAGCTTGGTCTTCTGAAGCTTGCCAAAGAGCGTGCGGAAACCCCTGTAACGATCCCCACCATGCGTGCTGCGGAGATGACCCCGCAGCAAATCCGCGCTTTGGAATTGTCCGGTGCAGGCATCGGCTCCTATGCCCCTTATATGCAGGCGGCCGGTCAGGCCTTTACCAAGGCCGCGGAAGGCTATGCTGGTCTGCCTCAATACGGCATGGCCGGTATGCAGACCGCTGGTGGCTACGGTGAGTTGGCCGCCACGCTTGGCGCTGCCGGTGCTCAGGCCTACAACCCGCTTCAGGCTATCGCCTATATGAACCCCTATCAGGAAGCGGTCACGCGCCGCGCTGTGGAGGAGATGGGCCGTCAGGCGCAGATCCAGCAGCAGGGTCTGTCGGCGCAGGCCGTGAAGGCCGGTGCGTTCGGCGGCAGCCGCGAAGGTGTGCAGCGGGCCGAGCTTGGTCGTAATCTGGCCGACGTCCAGTCAAAGCGCATCTTGGAAGACTACTTCGCCAACTACAGCCAAGCGCAGCAGGCGGCGATGAATGCCTTTGCTAACCAACAGGCCCGCGCCCAGACGGCGGGCAACCTTGCTCTGGGTGCCGGGCAGCTTGGTCTGCAAGGCGCAACTCAGGCGGGCCAGTTGCAGCAGGCCAGCGCGGCAGGTATCGGCACACTTGGTCAGCAGACCGCGGCCCTTGGACAACTCCAGTCTGGTCTCCAGCAGGGCGACGTCTCGTTCCTGTACAACATCGGCCAGCAGCAACAGGCCCAGCGTCAGAAGGAACTGGATGCAGCGCGTCAGACCGCACTGCAAACGGCCTACGAGCCGTTCCAGCGTATCTCGTTCCTGTCGGACATCTACAAGGGTGCGCCGTCGTCACAGCAGACGATCAGCCAGACGACCGCCCCCTCGCCGTCTCTTGTTTCTCAGGTCGCTGGTCTCGGCACCGCCGGTCTCGCCGCCTACAACCTTACGAAGTGAACCATG
>Ga0181352_1000150_pt1 | contig 33587 bp, 38 predicted proteins | sample Fa13VDMLBSN_FD_130103 | JGI IMG/M metagenome (GOLD analysis project Ga0181352, IMG submission 130103) | Freshwater viral communities from Lake Michigan, USA - Fa13.VD.MLB.S.N | ecosystem: Environmental > Aquatic > Freshwater > Lake | place: USA: Michigan | collected 2013-09-23 | reverse complement strand
TTCTATGGTAGATTTATGAGTCACGAGTATGGTAATGGTGAAGGTTATTTCAATAAAACATTTAAACAATGAGACAGTTAATTTATAATGCAGTTAAATGCTTAGAATGTAATGAGACAATAGTAAGCAGACATAGGCACGACTATAAGACCTGTGATTGTCCTAACAAAGCTATGGTAGATGGTGGATTAGATTACCAAAGGTTTGGTGCTAAGAGCATGAGTAGAATAGTAGCTATAGACATATATGCTGATGATGACTATGAAATTGTACGAAGATATGCCACACGTGGTAGTAGAGGTAAGGATGGATTACAAGAACTATCGTGGATCGCGATATGCGATATGGATGATGACTACCTCCAGGCAGTAGTTGATTATGGTGGGGCTGATTGGCATATAGATTTGATTAAGAAAGAAATAGAATACAGAAAAAATAAGAATGAATAATTTGGAAAAATTCATGCAAATTATAGTTTAATTGTCAGGTTAATCCTGACATGTAAGATATAAAAAATAAAAATAATGTTAATAACCTTGTAAATTATATTAATAACTCGTAAATTTGAAACGTCAATGCCACTAAAAACAAAAAATAAATTCATTGGAATTAAGGACTTGTTAGATAATCGCAGTATGCGACTGTCAAACCTTCAAGATGAATTAATCAAGTACGGAGTTCCTGGTAATTGGTACTGTTATCACAATGTATATAATCTAATCAATGGAGCTATGCCTAAAGATGCTTATGTACTTATGTTCCTAGCTGACTTCTTTGAAGAAGATATGGATTCAATAATATATAGGTACTCAGCTCGTAAAGTATATTCCACAGTAGTGTCAAGGACACCGATAGAAAAGAAAAAAGTAATAGAAGATTTATTTTAGATGAAAGTTACTATTGATACCCTTGAGTTAGAGTTATGCCAATTTATAGGCAGAAAAAGATCAGAGATTGCAAGATCTAACAATGTTAAAGATGCAAAGATTGGAGACCATAATGGAGTTGATGCAGATATTCAAGGCTTTATTGCTGAATATGCTTTTGCTAAACACTTTAATTTGTTTCCAGACTTTGGATTAGGACCAAGAAGCGGCAGCTTTGATGGTATAACAAATAAAGGAACTAGATATGATATTAAATCTACTAAACATGAGAATGGAAACTTATTAAGTACATTAAAAGTTAATCCAGATATTGATGTTTATGTTTTAGCTTATGTTCAAAATCAAACAGTAAATTTTATTGGATGGGCAAAAAAAGAAGAACTAATAAGAGAACATAATATAAAAGATTTGGGTCATGGAAAAGGTTACTTTTTAAGTAAAAATAAATTAAGAAAATTTTAAAAAAAAAACAGATGAAAGAACTTGAAGAACACCATCTACAAATGCTACAACTACTTGAAAGCATAGAGGTAATGTTAAATAATGGAGACTCAATACATCCAGACTCAGTTATTAGAGGAGCTATTCGATTAGCAATAGGGATGGATCAGTATGGAATGCCAGAAGGATTAGATACTCCAGAGAAACATGAGCAGTACTTGAAAGATATAGGATTAATAAATAATAAATAAAATGAAAATACATTTCGCACAAAGAGTAATGGTAAAGCTTGTACCTAAATCAAGCACAGATGGATCAATGTCTCAGAACAAATCATTAGTTCAATCTGATTCAAATAAACACAAAGTATTTATAGATAGAGAAGTGTTTAAGAAGTCTCAGAAAGACATTGATGATTTAAAGTTAGCTAAGGCAGAGTTTAAACATAAGCCATCAGCTAAGATTAAGGAAGAGATACTAAGAGCATTCATTGACTCATCTATTCCTAATTGGAACTTATCTTTTGTATTAACCAAATAAATAATAACAGTATGAATTTAGAAAAACTTAATGAACCCCTCACTATAGAAGATATAGATTTTAGAGTTCAAAGCATTAGCGCAAAGGGTTATGCAACTATCTTGGCTTACAAGTCGGCCAGAATTGATATGCAGAGATTAGATCAAGCAGTTGGCCCACTTAACTGGCAACGTAAACATGAACTAATTGATGGTAAACTATTCTGTCACGTTGGTTTATATAACCCAGAGACAAATCAATGGACATGGAAGTCTGACGTAGGTACAGAATCAATGACAGAAGCTACTAAAGGTGAGGCATCAGATTCATTCAAGCGTGCTTGTTTCAACTGGGGTATAGGTCGTGAGCTTTATGACTATCCAATCATATCTATCAAGCTAGTAGAGAAAGATGAATACGAAGTTACTTCTGGTAGAGCTAAACAAACCTGGGGATTACGACTAAGAGATTGGACATGGTTCTCTCAGTTTACAGATGGTAAGATAAGCTACATAGCTTGTAAAGATACTAATGGTAAGCTAAGATTCCAATGGGGTACATACGTTAAAGAAGAAACACCTACGCCTGCTCCTAAAGTAAATCCTGCTAATGACCCTGATGCTAACCCTCAAGGAGTACTCAAGAAAAAGACAGATGCTGAGATAGAACTTGAAGCATTAACTCAAGAATATATATCTGTCATAGGTAAGAAGCCAACAGCTAAGATGACAGCAGAGATGATGAGAGAAGCTATTGACAAAGAACTTAATGAGTATTTATCTCTATCTCTTTATGAAAAAGCACTTGTTGATATGAAGAAGCACACCACTAAAGCTGAGCTTAAACAATGGGCGATGACTATACTAGAACAGTTAGAGTCAGCAGACCCAGATAATCTTGAAGCATTCAAGACTCATTGTAATAACCACGCATTAACTTTAAAAAATTAATTATGACTAAAATATTTGAAGAAGTCTTTATAACAAAAGACACAATTAAACAATCAGCCCTAGCATTTATACAAGAGAATACAGATCCAATAGATGCCTACATGAAAGGAAAAGAGCTAGAAGAAATATCCAAAGAGATAATGGCAGAAGCTAAACAATCTGCCCTTGACATACTAACATCTTCTGACGAGAACAAAGTAAAGATTAACGGATGTTGGATAGGTACAAAGGCAGTAGCTCCTACCTATGACTTCTCAGACAATCCAGAATGGGTAGAACTTAATTTTACGATTAAGCAATTAGAAGCCGATAGAAAGAAGATTGAAACCATGATGATAGAATCATATAGGTACGGTGGTTTAAGTGACTCAGAGGGTAAGAAAATCATTCCTGCGGCCATCTCAAGAGAAGGAAGTATAACATTACAAGTAACAATACCAAAAGAATAATGGAAGAACCATCAATGCTTGATACCGTTAAGATGATACGGTGCGTACTTAAAATATCATCCGCATTCAATGACCTTGACACCATCATATATGAGAAAAAGTATTTCAAATTCAAATTCAAAACAGAATCTGAAAAATGGTTAGAAGTTATGGAATCTCATACTAAATCAATGATGGATGGAATGTCAGAAGATAATCCAGATATGCTTGAGGAACTGTACAAATCATTTGAGGAGTCACTACTTAAAGTACAGCTAGATAAAGAACAAAAAGAACCTATAATTAGACTGTATGTAAAGCTTAAAAGTTGTCTCAATGACATCGAATCAATGGATGAAGGTAAGAAAAGGTTAGCTCCTATTATCGTTAAGATAATGACAGAGCCAGTAGTCTATTGGCTTGAGAAACAGTATCAACCAATTCTATCAATAGTGGATAAAAATGGTAGATTTGTTCATGAACTTATAGATTTTTTAGATAACTTTGGCGAATCTATAGCTTACCTAGAAAATGAAGGAGACAATGATGTTCGGGAAAATGATTAGTATTATCTTAGGGATTGTAATTTTATTTATTATGTATTCAGTATTCGATGAATCAGATAATAAAGATAACCCTAATCACTTACTAAGAAGATTTATTCTCATATATTGTATCTTAACTTCATTTATTGTAGGATTTTTAATAAACTTAAACTTAGACTAATGAAAAAAATGGATAAGATAACACAGGCAATATGGGATTGTCTGGTTGAATTGTATGCTAACTCAACTCCATCTGCTGACTTTAATAAATTAGTAGAAGAAGCTCCCATAGACAAGGATGGCCGCAAAGACATTAAGTTTATGGATTACGAGATAGATTACGATAAAATGGAAGAGATAATAGATAAACATAGAACTAAACTTCTTAAAGGATCTAGAAACAAATTCTTCCACGAAAGACAATTTAACTTTAATATTTATTTAGGGTGTTCTCCTAAGTCAGTAAAGAACAAAATAGCTTAATTATTAATCAGGGTATTGACTAGCTACTAATAGTGGCTGGTCATTCTGCCCTCTAAACTTTTCAAAATGAGCTGGAACGATTGGATAAAACAAAACATAACAGATAAAGATATAGACTACGATAGATTACTTGAATTAGCAGTAAGCAGTTACAACCTAGATAAAAAAACTAGGAAGATGGGCCAGAAAGATAGAGTTCAATTTGTATTACTGTGGTGGAATAAAAACAAAGATAAGTTCAGAAAGTACAATACAACTAATAGAGTTGGAGCATTACTAAACATAGGTCACGCAACAGTCATTCACCACTACGCATACAGAAAGATGTCTAGCATCTACGAAGAAGAAACAAAATGTATTAAAGACTTTATAGAAAGCTAATATGAATTTAAGAACAAGGTCAGAGCAATTAATCATTAAGGAAGTACTCAGTAATCCAGGTGGCGTTCACGACATCATGGATAGGGTAGATTCCAATATGTTTATTGATCCAACGACAAAACTAATATTTGAAGCTATAACTGACCTATATCTTAACCACGAGCCTATAAACATCACAACGATAAATGATTCGATAAAGAAGAGTAAGTCTATCTACAACAAAGAAGCTATACTAGAGATGAGTAAAATCATATCTATACCTGCTGCTATTAACGAGTACGAGAGTTGTATTGATAGCTTAGTAGCAGAAGCAATACGAAGTGAGCATGTTGAATTAGCTGGTAAGCTATCTCTTATGTCTAACAGAGATGATTACGACCCTAACGTGGTAATAAATCTATTACAAGACCATTTAGTAAATAACAAATACAAATCATTACTAAATAAGAAAAGCTACGACAATGAGACACTACTCAATGAGCTTGAGGAGAAGATGAAGATAGCTGCCGATAGTAATGGTGTATCTGGTATTCGTACAGGATTCCATAAGTTTGATGAGATTACCTCTGGTATGCAACCTACTAACCTAATCATCGTAGCTGCTAGACCTGGTGCTGGTAAGACACAGTTTGGACTTAGCATTATGAAGGCAGCATCCATACGTAACAATAAGAAAGGTTTATTCATATCATGCGAGATGGATGAGGTACAAGTAATGAAACGACTTATAGCTGTTGACTCTGGTGTTCAAGGTTACTCAATTAAGAAAGGTAGGCTTATGCCTAATGAACGTGGTAGGTTTGAAAGGTCCAAAAGAAGAATCTCCGCATCTGGTGTTCGCATCGTAGGAGGATCATTCACTATCACAGATGTAATAACCATGGTTCACAAAATGAAATACGCTGAGGGATTGGACTATGTCGTAGTTGATTACATTCAGAAGATTACAAGCCCAGGAGCGCAGAATAGAACTAATGAGGTAGGTGATGTATCAAGAAAGCTAAAAGACATGGCAAATGAGCTTAAAATACCTATTGTGGCCCTTGCACAGTTATCTAGAGCAGTAGAGCTAAGAACTGATAAGCGACCAATACTAAGTGACCTTAGAGAGTCTGGAGATATAGAGCAAGATGCTGATATAGTTTCTTTCCTATTTAGACCATCTTACTATCTGCCAGGAAACGAGAGAGATACTAGTCCACTAGCTAAGCAAGGATTTGTTTACATAGCTAAGCATAGAGATGGTGAGTTGGCTGATATAGAGTTAGAGTTTGACTCTGAGATACCAGCGTGGCAAAACATAGGAGATACTGGTGATTACGATGATAATACAGTACAAACCTCCATAGAAAGATTTGATAATACTAACGATTTTGATTTTTAATTATGAACAAAAAAACATTTGAAGAACATCGTGAAAATTGGAAGTCAGAATGGTTTAGTAATTGGAGGCTGCTAGACATTGATTTTGAAATGTATATGTTAATGAATGGTCTTACTCAAAAAGAGTTTGATGAATTAAACATAGAAGAATACAATAATATTAATGACTCATTTAAAGAATAATTATGTACGAAAAGAATGTAGAGCTATTTAAAGGCATAGAAAGAAAGTTTGCTAAATCAATATAGACTTTAGGTAAGATAAACTTCTCCACTAAAGAACAAGATATCCACGAGCATTGGGATGTATCTATTACCATGCAGATAGATGTCAAGGCCATGAAGAAAAAACATCGTGGAGACAGTAGTACAAATGAAAATATCCACTATGTAGAGTTGAAAAATGTTTTAGGTAATCCTGGATGGTTATACGGAGAAGCTCATTACTTTACATTTGAAACTCAAGACTATTGGATAATGGTAGATAAAATTAGATTGCAGGAATTTATTAAAGATAAATGTGCCGCTAAAGAATGGTCAGAAATACCTGATTTTTATAAACTTACACAAAGAAAGCAAAGATTGGATATATTTACACTCGTAAAAACTATGGATTTAATATTTATTTGTGATAAAATGATTAAGAAAGATGAAGAACACACCTCAACAAATGGCTGATATTATATTTAAAGAGTATCACAACTGGGTTAAGATAATTAACTATAACGTAGAGTCTAAGAATATAATTGAAGCAATAGCACTAGACATGGCTATATTCGCTGTTAACACTACGTTAGAAAGCCACAATACTAAAGATGAAATAATATTTTGGAGTAAAGTTAAAAACTTACTAAAAGGTAAGTTACTAAATGGTAAGCTATGAGAAGAAGAAGAATAAACCTAACACGATACCACCATTCAAGCTTAACTGTTCGGAATAATCGTATAATTCAATACTGGAAAAGAAAAGTTTTAAAAAATTGGATTAATAATGAATTTGACTAATCCAGATATATACTGTATGACAATCGTTATACGTGTAGTATTCCCATCCAAGTCTAAATACAAGCCTAGCGAGATTAGATACATCACATACGAAGATATACCTGTACTAGCAGTAGATAAGGATATAACAGAAAGAGAAAAGAATAGACTGTATAGAAAAACATTCGATGAGAAGATACATAAAGGTGATTTTAGTAAATACAATTTTAGCATTGTAGAAATAAAAAAATCTAAATTTTTATCAAAAATTTGTTATCAATATACTTTTTAGTACTTTTGTTCAAGCTAAATAATATTAACATGGAAAGACAATTATTGCAAGTCCTTGATTTTCAGTACGCTTTTGGAATATCTAACCCAGGTAAACCTAAGATGTTATCGAAGAAAAGAAAGGCATTAAGACAACTTCTACTAGAAGAAGAAGTACAAGAGTTAAGAGATGCTACAAACATTATTGAAGTAGCTGATGCTCTTACGGATATTCTATACGTAACGTATGGTACAATCCATGAATATGGTTTAGCAGACAGAGCAACAATGTTGTTTGATGAAGTTCATAGATCCAATATGTCAAAGGTCGGCCCTGATGGTCAAGCAATCTTTAGGGCTGATGGTAAAGTAATGAAGCCAGAGACTTATACTCAGCCTAACCTTAGACCAATAATTGAAAGAGACTTTGCACTATACAAAGAGAATGAGATACTACAGGAGTTAGCATCAATGGCCAAGCAAGAGAATGAAGATCGTATTATAGCTAAGATAAAAAATAAGCTAAACATATTCGATAGATTCTTATTCTGGCTTAACAATAAGATTGAAGCTAATCTAAAGAAAAAGATAGAGGTTAAGTTTCCAGTTAAAGCAAATGGAAGTATAATCGTTAAAGTGTACGATGAAGAATATGTCGTATGATAAAAAGAACTAAGTACGGAAATAAAAAACTAGAAGTTGATGGAGTTAAGTTTGACTCTAAACTTGAATTAGTTTGCTATGACCTGCTTACTAAATTGAATTTTGAGTTTGAATTTCAAAAAAAAATAATACTTATAGATGGTTTCAGATACAACAAAAAAGCAATAAGACCTATCACGTTAACTGTGGATTTTGTAGTCAAGCATAACGATATAGACTACTACATTGATATAAAAGGATTTGCTACAGATGTATCGAAGATTAAATATAAGATGCTACGTTATCAGCTTAAAGATAACCCAAAGACAGATGTAATATGGCTTCACTCACAAAGAGCTATACTACAATTTTTAAACAATTTAAAAGAAGAAAAATGAGTGTAAACAAAGTAATCCTATTAGGAAATGTTGGGTCAGTTGACATCAAGTCATTTGACAATGGAGGTAAAATCGTAAATATCTCAGTAGCTACATCAGAGAGCTACAAAAAAGGAGAGGAGTGGATAAATAAAACAGAGTGGCATAGATGCTCTTGTGGTATTCCTGCTGTCGTAGAACGAGCAGATAGAATTAATAAAGGTGATATGGTTTACCTTGAAGGTTCTATTGTTACAAGAAGCTGGGAGAAAGATGGTGAGAAGAAAGAATCTAAAGAGATTTCCTTCAATACTATTCGAGTGATAAATAAAAACAATAAGGAAGAGTCCGAATCATTTGTTCCTAAAACTAAAGCTGAACCTAAAACAGCTAAGAAAGTAATAGAACAGATGGAAGATTCAGATGATTTACCATTCTAAATTTAAAATATGGAAACGTACCAAGTAGATGCAACACCAGAAGATATAGGTGAGATTGTTCAGATGATAAGAATACAACATCTTAGGATGCATGTAGATCCATTTGCTGAGAAGATAGGTGTTAAACCAAAGGTCGTTATACAAGTTGAAGAAGGGAGAGGTCCTCATGGGCTTCTCCTTCTTAAAAAGATAGCAGAGACTTTTCCTTCTGTTAAACTTGCTCTAGAAGTAACGTATTAAATCGGTATGAATCCGATTATCATTTAAAGAATTGACGTTTCTTGTCGCCTCTATTCTTAGACTGTGCTTGTTTTACAGTCTTGGTTTTGGAGATGTGACTTTCATCCATCCCATCCCCGTTACCATGCGTACCTTTTTCTCTATTAACAGCTTGTAATATAGCTCTATATTTCTTCCTAGCAGGAGTACTATGATATTCCTTATTGTAATCGTCTCTTTTCTTGCGAGCCTCTGGATTCTCTTGATAGAACTTTGCTGTTCTACTCTTTCCTCTTTTCGTACCTGCTAGTTTATTTCTCATACTACAAAGATAATAACATATCAATTAAGTAAGGATGAGGGTACATATCTACCTTTCCTCTTAATACATTCGTATGAGAATATAATCCTGGCGTTGTCTCAGCCTTAGCATCAATCACATCAAATCCATCAGCACCTTTAGCTCGTACATGCTGAATCAATCCTTTTCTAATATCAATGTTGTATTTCTCAGCAACAAATAATATCCATCCTTTCAATGTCTCAATCTGAGCATCAGAGTAATCATGCCAGAATTGGAATCCTCTAAATGGTTTAGCTAACTTGATTACTTGATCTGACTTAGCTGGAGTATTAACGTAAGTCTTTCCATTAACTATCTGACCCATGTTACATACCTCAATAGCTACAGAGTTTCTATGCATTACAGAGTTACCCGTACCTGTGTGCCACCCATATCCTCCTTCTGGAAAAGCTTGAACCAACTCCCCATCAAATTTAATGTTACCATCCTTAACAGATTGTCCACCTAGTACAAATTCAGTAGCTACGTTACCTCTGTTATCTCTAGCCCACATATCAATTACTTGATAAGGATTCTCCCATCCTGCTGTGTGATGTAAGAATACCCATTGTTTCTTTACAGGCCCAGGGAAATAAGTATTAGCAGGCATATAATGCTTCTTAATATCTAAAGCATTAGTCATCTCAGTATTCTCAGCGTTATCAGTATTTAATATACCCATAGCAGCCCAAGTGTTACGACCTACAATACCATCTGGAATTAATCCATGAGACTTTTGCCAATCTTTAACAGCTTTCTCAGTTCCAGGACCAAATATCCCATCAGCTGTAATCTTTAGGAACGCTTGTAATGTTTTTACAGACTCTCCTTTACTACCTAATTTAAGTGTTGTCATTGCTTTAATTTATCTGCTTCTTCTTTAGCTCTTGTAATGAATCCCCTCAATGCTTTAAGCATATTCTTTCCTGTTACAGATTCGTAAGAATCATTTATTGATTTAACTTCTACTACTACGCAGAAGAATGCTATTACTTTTGTCATTACAAGGTCAACAGCTACGAACTGAGCGATTAAATCAGCTGCGATATACTTCTCTATTAGAAACGTAAAAAGAATCGCTCCAGAGTAAAGTAATGACTTGCTTATAACATGAGATAATCTTCTACTTCTAATTGATTTCCATCCACCTTTCTTAACGCTTCTCCAAATGCCAAATGCTGTATCTATAAGGATTGCTAATATTGCTATGTAAATCATTGGAAAAACTGGTGCGATAACAGCCAGCATTGATGTAATCATTAAAAGTATTTTCGCTTTCATAGTAAGTGTTTTCTTATAATTCTATACGTAATATATACTAGAAGCAAAGATAGTAAAATTCCTATAAGGTTATTTAACAGCTTCTTATACCATGGTGTCTTTTCATAATACATCACAGGAATCTTTCTCTCTACAATCTTTTCGTATGGCTTTACAATATAGACTGTATCACACTTTCCTTGAATATAAACTTTTTTTTCACGATCCATCCAGACCTTAACTTTTAATTGGTCTTTCTCTAAAAAAATTGTATCGTATAAAGTTTCGTACTCTACTACTGTATCAACATGAACTTCTGGTACAGTTATTCGTATTGTATCTCTTATTGTATCTTTAATACGAATAGTGTCCTTAGTTAGCAACCAAGGATTCCTCTTTATCAATCTATCAAATCTCCTTTGAGGAGTACAAGATACTAAAAATAATGATATTATGAAAACATATTTCATTACTGAACTTCGTACATTGGTAATTGTACATTATTAACCCAATCAATAATGTCCTGGTCACTCCAATCTTCAGTGTACGTGTACCCGTCAAAATTGATTCCAAAATTAGCCGTAGTAGTTTTTAAAATTACAGCCGCAGTACATACTTTGTCTATAATGTTATCCGTTACCGTTGTAACTGTAACCTTTGGGTTAACTATTTCAACGTTGAATTGAGGGAATTTGTAAGTTGCCATTTTATTTTTTATTTATTAAGTTAATGTTGTTCCTGTTACTGTGAATGTTCGTGTCGCTAAAAAAGTATTACGTGTTAATAATTTACTGTAATTTAGAATAGAGTTAGTTGAATTACTTAAAACTATAAGTGCGCTTAATGTATCATTGTTATTTGTAGTGCTTGTCCAGTGGCTTAATGTCGCAATTGAAAAAGGTGAATAATTAACATTCGCACTTAAACTCCAATTCATTAAATTCATTAACTCATTAACATTAGGAAGTCTCCACCCACTTGTAAAAGGACTTATTGAAAGAGCTAAGCCCCAATCTATTGCCTGCGCCCACGTTTGTAAAAGAGGTGATGCTAATTGGTAATACCCTAAAACGTTTGTTCCATCGTATGTACTCCAATCTATTCTAATTCTGTTGGTGTATGTTTGACCGCCTAATTCATCAGTAAATCTATTCGTATTTCCGAAAGGATTATTACTTGCTAAGACTGTAAATGATGTTGCACGTCCTGCCTCAATGTCTCCATCATCTCCAGTCCTGTATGAAGTAGTCTGTCCTGTCTTCATTAATGTAGCACCTACGGGCGCAGGAGTAGATGTTGTTCTTATTTCTATTCTTGTTGCCATTAGTATGTTTTGTTTAAAATAAATATATCACTAAAAATGCTATTACCTGTGTTAGCTGCTCCCCATTCTACTGTTATATTCAATGTATTAGCTATAGTAGTATCAAAGGTAGTAGAGTTCACAACATTAAAAGCAAACCCTTGAACAGTAGCATTAGATGTCTTAGCATAATGAAATGTACCTAATGTAACTATAGAAGCTACACCAGCAGCACCTAATTGTCTAACAGTAAAATCTACATTCAAAGAGAATACATCATTAGTAATATTAGTAATGTTTTGAGCAAGACTATCTAGTAATACAATAGAACCAGCCTTAACCCTTATTCTTATAGTTTGATTATTAGCAGCATTTAATACACCAGCTGTAACAACTCTAAAACTATCACCTACTTTAAAAGCATTAGCAGGTACAGATAAGCTACCTACTCCTCCATTAATTAGAGATGTCTCTACTGTAGTATTAGTAATAGGAGTACTGTTTGCTGTTTGAGCAAATAAACCTCCTGTTATAGTATAAGGATTAGCATTTAATATGTTTATCTGTGTACTCATTCAAAAGGATTAGGTACTGTTACTTCAAATGTGCTTGGTTCTCCTAAAACTATTTTTAAACTTTCATCAAAAATAATGTAATAAAATATAGGGTTATCTAAAGTTGCTGTATTGTAGTCAATCCAGTTTTGAGTCACATCATCAGGTGAAACTGGAATACCATAGTAAACATCTACCTGCTCTCTTGCATTAATAGCATCTTGCTCATTCGTATATTTATAGCCTGTTATTATCATGGATATATTGAATAAAACGTGTTAATATTTGACTCAATACCTGTTCTATTAGTTGATTGTTCTGAATTATAGAATATTGCTTCTTGCAAGTTAGAATTTGAAAAATTACCTGAAGCTCCACCAATAGAGTCTAATATTGTTGAATAAACTAAAACATTTGAACTTGATGCTATTGTATTACCATTTTTAAACATTGACATTGTACCAGCATTATTTAATCCTGTCAATAATAATTGATTAGTGGTTGTGTCTGTTGATGAACTTGATAAATATGAATTTGTTTTGCCTAAATAATAATAATTATTATCTGACCATAAGTACAATGAATAACCATTTGTACTCCATCTTGACAAACCTATTAATCTACTTCCGCTTGAGACACGTTTACCTACAAATGAAGTGTAACTTGATGCGCCTGCTGTTACGGAAGAAGTTAAAAGCATTAGTTTATTTGCATCAAATAAAATTGAATTTTTACCATTTGTAGTAATCATCGCACCACTTGAAACAATCTGTGGTTGATTAAAAGCAGTTGTTTGAATAGCATTATTTGCATTACCACTTTGGTCATACCATGTAGTTACAAATCCATTACCTGCACCACAAAATGTAAGTAATGAAGCTGTATCTAAAACGTTATTAACAAAGCCAATGTTCTGCTCTGTGTTATCACTTGACCGTCTTACTCTTATTGCATTACCTGTATAAGCAGTCCTTAATTGTCTAAGTGAATAAGCAGCTGCCGCATTTGGATAAGTATCAAGTAAACCTGTAAAAGCAGGAGTTAATGAAGCCAAATAAATACCAGTATTTCCACCTAAGATAACAGGCATAATTAATCAGTTACATAAATAATAACAAACTCAGTTCCTGTAGCATTGTAAGGAAAAGAAGTAAAATAATTGTTTACAGCATCTGCTGAAAAGTTTAATACTTCTCCTGGCTTAATAGTAACACCAGCCAATATAGTTCCATTTGAAGCTCCTACATTTGCTACAGATACAGAGAAAAAAGTATCAGCAACAGTATTTACATCTCCAGACGTATTGGTAGGTCTTAAAGCTCCAGGAACTCTAACATATCCAGGATTAGGTAAGCTTAATACATCTACTTGTAACTCACCATTAGCATCAGTCTTAATCTTTCTGTTTGTAGTACCATCCCATCCATATACCAAGATACTATCATTAGCCTCGCTAATCTGTACCTCAATAATATCACTTAACCAATTTCTAATATCAGCCAAAGCAGCATTAGCACCAGTTAAATCATTAGTCCATGTTACAGGAGATGATACCTCACTCAAGTAAATTCTTAAAGAATTATTCTTATCGTTAGATATGAAGTTTATGGCAATGTAATAATTACCAGTAGCATCTACACCTCTACTTACAGACTTAATAGACCTAACAGCATAAACATCTAATACACCATTGTTATTAATGTTTAACTGATTGTCAGTATTGTTTACTATTATACTCATTTTAATTTATTTTAATTGTTGTTATGGTAATTTTGGGTTTCTCCATAAGAATACATCTGAAGCTAAACATCCATTGTCATCTGTAACTAAACACTTAACTAATCCAAATATGTTTACGCCAGGAGTAGAGTCCATAGTTACACTACTACTTGTAGTACCACTAGTAAATGATATATCTCCTTCATTATCTTGAATAGACCATTGATATGTATAAGGAGCTAAACCACCAGAAACAGTAGTTGTTAAAATATTCCCCTCTGAATAATTAATATCCACATGTAAAGGACATGTTGGTATAGCGCATAACTGAACTAATATAGCATCAATCACTTGCTGAATACCATAAGTGCCAGCATCTAATCCTATACAGTTAGGCTCAGTAATAGCTACGCTAGTCATAGTAGATAGCTCAGCTACCATATTAGTAGTATAGCTCTCTAATAAAGTTAATACATCATTCAAAGAAGCATCACAAGGAACTTCTATAATATTGAAACTACCATCAAATACAGTTATATCAGATGTCTTTGTAGGACAGTTATCTGAACATGAACAATTCGATCCTAAATTTCCACAAGTAGTACAGCTCATATCTTAACAATTACAGTTTTCATTCAAATTATTTATCAAGCATTGTTGCTCTTCATCACATATCTTTCCATAAGGTAAACACCACAAGACATCAAAGATTAAGTGTTTCTTGAATAAGTCATCCCACTCTGGCCCACAATTAAATCCAAATATCTCTTTACTTCTTATGGAAGAAATTTCATCTACAAAGATAGCTTTCTTTTTCTTTAGTAAGTTTCTATTCTGAGGAGTATCGTAATCACAACAGTCAAAACATTCAACACCTCTTACATAGAATATATCAAATAGTTCAGAATTATAAAACCCAAAAGGACATTTATTAGTAGAAGTTAAACTAGAAATAGTTTCAGCAGATTCACTTAATTCTTCTTTTACTACCCATTCATCATTTAGATAAAACAAATAATAAATATTCTCCCCTATTGTAAAAGTATAGTAGTTAACACCTCCATACACTAATACATTTCCATATTCATCATATTGAACAGTAGCTGTATATTCTTCTCCTTCAATATTAATAATAACCTCAGTATCACAACAGCCACAATCAAGTATAGTAGTCTTTAAATCAAATCCTGTAACACCAAAGTCTTGAAACTCCATCCTACTAACAGGATTGTCGTACTCAAATATGTAAGGCCCATAAGGACATTGATTAGAACTAAAGTAATATGATATAGGAATATAAACATTAGGAGTGTTAGACCCTTCAAATACCCAAGCTGGAGTTCCTATAGGCGCACCAGAACCAGGTATAGTAGAAGCATCTGGAGTCCAATATAATCTAAACTCAGTATAAGGGGTAAATGCACCAGAGAAAGTATAAGACTTCTTACCATTAGTATATCCCCCATCCCAAGAGAAGTAAAAACTAAATAATCCTAAGCTAAAGAATCCAACAGCAATACAGTCTAAATCCCAACAATTGCTTATAGGACAATCATCTGGCCCTACACCATACAAAACACCCAATACAATAGTTAATTCAAGGTCATCGTTGAAGTATGTCATCTCCCATCTATCAAGCTCATCATTATAAGCTATAGTCAATGTATAAGCTTGGCCTAACGTAGATTCAAATGCTGTACTATTAAATACTTGATATATAGTAGTTCCCTCAACATCAATAGGATAGGCTGTAACAGTCTCAAGCAATACTCCTGATGAGTTATATATATTAGTCTCAAACCCACACAAACAAGTTGTAGGGGTAGGACATTTATTAGTATCTGGACAATTACAACTCATTAGTTACAACAACAAAGTGATTTTAAAATATCCATGTGGTCTTGAGCATTATCCCAATCAAATCCACAAGCAGCAAACTCTAATCCATCCATCACAACTCTCATCTTCATAGCCTTCATAAAAGATGCATTATCGCACATACTCTTACAAGGATTCTTCTGAATACCACAGAACGCATCTGCGACAGCTTGTCTGTAACAATCTTCAATAGAGATACACAAAACAACAACTCTCTCACTAGCACAGTAACGAGTAGAATTACAAGTGTCAGATTCAGTATAAAGAGTCCAGTAAGCATCGTTAAGAGGGTCTGCTGGATCAAGGTTAGTAGATGATACAGTCGCTTTGTAATATTTCCCATTCCTTAGAACTATTGGTTTTAAATACGCTTCGTAATATACGTCTGACCTCCAGTTAGGATATGTACATAATTCAACAGAATAAATACCATCCACATCTGCGTTTGTAAAATTGTATGTGAAAGTGTTATTAGAAGCTAAATGAGAAGGTATAATGTTATATGATATACCTTGTTGTGCTATAGGATAGGCAGTAGGATTATTCGTTCTTATATCAGCTGTAATGAGCTGGAATGTTGAGCCATCACCTCTTGTAATAGTTATTACTCTACTTGTGAAGTCCGTTGACAAATGCCCTGGCATGTCACTATCAACATAGTTAGAAGTGTCCTTAAATGTAATTTTCTTACAATCGCATGACAACTGTAGCGAACTACATCCATCAACTAACAAAGAAGTTTTAAAATTGCTCATCTTGATTTATTGTTACAAATTTAACATTTTTTATAATATATCGTTTTTATTGTTGCCCTCCTACTTGTCCTCCTGTCTGTCCTCCTGTTTGACCTCCTATCTGCCCTTCTCCTCCTTTCATAAATCTATTAAAATCTTTTTCCTCTGGAATAACAGTTTCTACAGGTGTTAACATACTAGCTGGTGTTTCGCCAAAAAATTCTTTTAAAAGGATATTTGCATCATTCTTAATATCCCATTTGAAATATTGATCGTTTATAGTATTATATGTAGCTTCCATAAAACTAGCATTGCCTTCCATCCAAGCATCAATCCCTTCTTTTAATTTTTTAACATTTTTAATGTTAAATGCTTCCATCATAGCATCCCACTCTTCTTTACCCATTTTTTGATCGGCACGTAATGAACTATATTTATCATTCCATTCTTCTATTCTATGAGTAGCTATTTGTTGTCTTATAAATGGATGATCTTGTAGATATTGTTGTCTCTCTTCTTCATTCATTTTTTCAAACTTTCTAACATCATAGTCGCTCATCTTATATCTGTTAAAGAAATTTGCTTTTTCTTCAGCAGTTAAATCATTCCAATCATCATTAAATATACCTCTAGTGTAACCTTCTAGTGCTGTAGCTATTTTTGTAATTCTTTGAAGTGTAGGATTATCTGCTCCAAAATCTCTTCCTCTTAATTTATTTAAAGCTTCACCACCTATTTTTCCTAAAAGATAAAACGCTTGTAAATCTGATTGAATCCTATCTAAAAAAGTATTTGCTAAAAGAATTTTTAATTTGTTATTAGCTATTCTTTCTTCTTCGTCATCATCAGCTGACATCATAGATTGAGCCACGTTTACTATTCCAAAAATAGTTCCAGAACCTATTAAGAAAGGTATATTACCTACTGTAGAATAATATAAGAAATCAGTTCTTGCTTGTTGTTTTTCTGCTTCATTAAGATTCTTCCAATCTTTCATGTTTTTAAGAGCAATAACAGCTTTTCTTGTTGCTGAATATTGAGCTGACAAGAAAGGCATAGTCATTCTAACTATAGGGTTTTGACTTGCTGTAGATATAGCTGTTGGGTCTTTAGATGGTTGCTGAGTTCTTTCAGTTTGCTTAAACCATTGTTGTATTCCATAGTTTCTAGCATCTTCATAATCCCCTCCATTTTCTTTAAACCTTTTCTTAAAGTGAGCCATTGCAAATCCTTCTCCTCCGTATGGAGTAGCAACAGATAATGCATCACCAGTTTTAATAGATAACATACCTAAGAATGTAACCATATCTATCGCTCCTCTCAAATAATCATTTGCTATTTTATCTATATCAGATTGAAGTGCCTGAGCATCTATTGATGTATTACTTCCAGATAATCTTTCATATAAATATGGATTTTTTCTGTAAAAATCTAACCAAAATTTACGTTGTTCTTTAGTTACAGGAACTACTGATGCGGCCACATCTATTGCATCCACTCCTTCTAGTTTACCTGCTGGATAATAATTGACAAATGCAGAGGCCTGTTGAGCAATAGCTTTAGGTCTAAATATTAATGCTCCCACAGTAGCAAAATTTGCTATCATTCCAAAATCTTTACCAAATCCAGTTTGATCCTCATAAGCAGATTTACCAGCAAAAATTCTTTCTAATGTTTGTTTTAAGTCGTTGTATTTATCTGTATTTCCAAGTTTTTCTAATACTCTAGGTCTATTTATATCCGAAAATAACGGTCTCATTGATTCTACAATAGGTATAAACGCTTTTGCATGAGTCATAGAGTTAATATAGTTATCTAGTTTTTCTCTAATATCAGTTACTTGGAATGCTCCATTGTAATTTTTTCTTAACCTTAAATTAGGAACCATTGCCGACATAGCTTTAGGACTATCCTCTAAATTCATTACATCAGCAGCACTTACATCAGCAGCAGGCTCTGGATAATAATATCCATCTGGCATTTTAAATCCAGAAACAGTTTCATAAGTAGGAGCAAACAAAGGTCTATAATCTTTATTGAATTTATCAGCAACAAAATCACAAGCTTCTTTTAATTGAGGATTGCTTTCTACGTATCTAATTACTTCATCTGGATCTATTTGGTTAGCTACTCTAACTCTTTCTCTATTTCTTTCAACTTTCTTAGGGTCTATTTCTTTACCATCATATTCACTTCTAACTAAATTGTAAATATCAAGAATTTCTCCATTTGTAAGGTCTGTAGCGTTTTCAGTTCCAGCATCAGATTGTATTCCACTTTTTTGATTTAATATCAAGTCAGAGTTTGAAAAACCACCAGCTGTTCCAAATACTTTATCTAATCCTTTTATTACTTCTCTCTTCAAGTAATAAGCCTCTTCTAATTTCTGTAAACTAGCAAATGATATTTCATCAACTTTTTTACTCATCCAATCCCTCATTTTTCTAGAACCTTTAGATAAGTCAGAAACGTATGTTTCTAAATTCCTTAATGGACCCATAGCTAGTCTCCTAAGCTTCCCTAATACACCAGGGGTATATTTCTCTTTTAATCTACCCATGTCTTTCGACTTACTCTTGTAAAACTTAGAGCCAGTTAAATCAGCATCAGGATTTTCTTTCATGTAGTTTGCAAAATCACCCTTACTCATTGATACCTCATTGCCATCTTCGTCTTTAATTACAATGACAGCACCTCTATTTTTAGCGAATCTATCATTTATTTGATCCTCACTATTTAATATCTCATCTGGTTTAGATAGGGCTTGTAATATAGTAGCTTCATCTGTTTTCTTTTCAGTTCTTTTCTCTTTTAATTGAGTTTTTCTTTCTTCTTTACCTATGCCTAATATTTCATCTACTTGAGCTTCAAGAGCATCAGTATCTTCTTTATTCAAAGAGTTTAAGTAATCATCTTCAAACATGCCTTGCTCTCTCATTGAGTCAATCTTTTCTTGAGCATCAATAGACACTTTACTTTTTCTAGTGTCTCCAGATTTAACAGACATAAACTTACCTCTAGGATTTACTTTTGTTTTAATCCTTTTAGCAGCTGATTTTCTATCTTTCTCAGCTTGTTTAGCTTCTGCTGTTTCAATCTTAGCTTCTTTAGTAGTCATTATACTATTAACCTTATCTAAGTTCTTTTGTATATCTTCTACTGTTTTAGCCTTATCAAAATTATTTCTTACATAAGATTGAACCTCTGATTTTTTATAGCTATCAGCAGGGAGATTGTCATTTACAAATTTCTTAGCTTCAGCTTTTAAAGCATTAAACTCTTTATTAGATAAAGTTTTATCTTTACTTTCTTCTAACTTTTGATTGAAGTCATTAAACTCAGCTCCTCTTAAATTATCAGTATCTATATTATAAAACTGTGGTATTTTTTCTAATAATTGCTTTTTATATTCACGACTTATTTTAGCTCTTTCTTTAGGGTCTGTAATAGCTTTGTAAGCATCAGTTTGTTTTAATGCTTTCATACCAGACTCAATAGATTGTCTAAGATTACCAGCAGTAACACCACCTACTTCAATAGCTTTAGCAACAGTTTCTATTGTACCATTCCATAGCTTATCAAATCCAGGTAAAGGAAGAGCCATAGCAGTTCCTTTTTCCATCTTACCTGTTCTTAGGAAGTCGGCTAAATTTTTAGCAGCTGTTTCTTCTCTTGTAGGTTGTTTAGTTTCTGAAGTTACTTCAGCAGTAGGCTCTGTTACAGTTTCAGATTGAACTCTTTGTCTAGCTGAATTTATCCATTTACTTTCAGATTCAGCACTTTTATCAGCAAAATTTTTAAATTCTTCTTCTGTTAATTCTGAAAAAGATTTACTACCCCCTTCAAAATCTTCATCAAAAAGAGTATCTCCTTCTGAAAAACCTTTTGATTTAACATATTCTTTAGGAGACATTTCTCCATTATTATATTTTTCAAAATTACTTATTGCTTTTTTAGCAAAATCTACATCAGATCCAAATGCTTCAGCTAAATCTTCAGCTACTCTGTCATCAAATGATTTTTCTTGTGTAACAGCTTCAGCAGTAGGTTCTGTCACCTTTTCTTCTGTTTTTGTGACAGTTTCTGTAGGAGTAACAACTTCTTCTATAACAGTTTCAGTAGGCGTTACCTCTTCAGTCTTAACCTCAGCAACAGGAGTAACAGTTTCCTCTGTCTTAACTTCAGCGGCAGGTTGAATAGCAGCAGGCATTTGAAATATTTTAGCTAACTCTTCATTAGGCTTAATATTTCTAATTTTGATTTTATTCTCAATCATTACCTTATCAAGATAACCTTCACTTAAAAGTTTCTTGAACTCGCTTTCAGAGTAGATTCTATCATCTCCTGCTATCGTGTATTCACAATCCGCCATATTACTTCGCTAATTCTTGGTCAATTAAAATAGGTTCACTAGTTCTACTTAGTCTAGCAATTAAATCTCCATACTCACCAACACTCTCCGTTTGTAACTCAATGAAGTGATGTAATAAAGCCTTTGTCTTAGGAGATGATTTCTCCCATGCATCTTCATACTCACCTAACAAATCCATCTCAGCTTCTAGAGCCGCTTGAAAAGCCTCCATTAAGTCGTTTATAGGAGCTTTAACAGCAGAGATAGCTCTTACCTCCAGTTGCTCTCCTAAGTTGTTCATGAAGTCCTCTAATTTAGCGTAATGCTCTCTTTCTGTATTTGACTCATTAGTGAAGAATGATGCAGCACCAAAAAAGTTTATAGTTTTCATAGAGTTAGCTAAATGCAAATAAAGTTGGCTTGCTTCCAACTCCATCTGTCCTAACTCATTAATCATTTCTATTTCCTGTGGGCTTAATAGATTTTCCATATTAACATTTCTTTTTAATTAAATTTTGTTTTTGTAATTGATTTACAATGGATGTAAATTTACTATCTATTTCTGAAATACGAGTAGCTTTATCTCCATATTTTTCATTAAATGCTTTCATAGCATCTCTCTTTTTCTTTGGAGATGTTAGTTTATTTATATCAGATAACTCATCAAACTCATTCTTAGCGGCAGCTTCACCTTTAACTTCTGTATCTACAGTAGATGCTTTAACTTTATTGTTTAAAGTAATGTTGCCTGTATTCTTATTTCTATTTAATACAGTTCCATCCTCTAATATTAATCGCTCAACATTCTTATTTTTAGGGTCAGCTTCAACATTTACAACCTTTCCTTTAGTAGGATTTCTATCTTCTCTAAATTCAGATGTAACTTCTCCAGTTTGAATATCAGCAGTTTTAAGTTGCTTACCTGTACTTACATCCGTACCTATTAAATCAGATTCAATTTGAGTTTCACCAGTAGTCATTACAGATGTAATCTTCTGTGGCTCTGTAGGTGTTACTTCAGTTTCAGTAGTTAATTCTTCTGTAGGTATTACTTCTGTTTGTTCTTCTTGAACCACTCCACCTGTAGCAACCTCTTGATCGCTTGCCCCTTCGATAGGCTGGGTTTCGATAGGTTCTTGCCCTTCTCCGACTTCACTTGATAACCCTTGTTCGTCTTTTTGATCATATTCTGCTTGTTTCTTTATTCTTTCATCAGTTCTTTTAACAATCTCTTCCATTTGAATGTTAATACTTTCTAACGCTGGATTTGTTAAGTTTCTTTGAGATTCATCAAGGCCTTCTATCTCTTCTTGAATTTTTTGCTTTCTACTCATTAAAGCAACCATTTTCAACCTATCATCTCCAGTTATATCTTTATGAATCTTTTTATCTAATTGATTTAGATTCTCAACAGCAACCATTAAATCTTCTGCTTCTTGTTTTGAGATGTCTCCTCTTACAAATTGATTAGCAACATCAGCTGTTAAAGTTTTTTTAAGGTCAGTATCTCCATTTACTAATCTAAAAAAATCATAATCTTCTGGATTAATTAAATCTACTCTTCCATCTTTAAAAAACTTAGCAGTCTTAATAGTTCCCCCTAAGACACCACCACCTATATAACCCATAGCAGCGTTCTTGAACACTAACTTTACATAGTCATCAAAAGTGTTTCCTTGATTAAAAGCATCAAGTCCAAGCATATTATCTGCTAACTCTTTTAATCCTACATCTAATGTAGCGGCCTGTATTGCTTCTGTTTCAGCTTCAACAAGACCAGCCCTGTTTATAGCTAAAACAAATTTAGCAGCATTACTTTTAATATCTCCTTTAATAAGGGCTTCAATAGTTTCTAATGTTGCATTCTTAGGAGCTTTCTTTAACGCTTGATTTACAACAGAAACCATTAACCTTTGAGTAACAGAACTTTTACCAGCTGTTAACTTTCCATATCCCCACTTATCAATAAGCGACATTCCCATAGCATAAGGAATAGTCATTAACTTCTTTTGATATTCTGGTATGTCTTTTAACTCTGGATTTTTTAATATCTCTTCTTCCATTTGAGTGTAAGACTGAGAAGCAAATCCTAATGTTGATGCTACTCCTGCTAATGGAGTTCCTTTTAACATCGCTACTAATGGATTAAATTGAGTACCTATAGATTCAGCCATTCCATAAATAGCTTGACCTGGAAAACTAAGTCTTGACTCATAACCTTCTGACATATCCATACCTATAGATTTCTCCAAAGCATCTGATAACTCTCCATATAAAAACTCTTCCTTCCACTCGTTATTCATTTTGAATGCTTCTTCTTTTGTCATTCCTTCTGGATATACTCCAGCGGTAATAAGAGCATCAGAAGCAGCAGAAACAGTAGCTAAATAAGGTTTATACATTCCATTTACAAAAGCTCCAGCTATATGACCTACAACAGTTCCAGGACCAGTATTATCTGCCATAATCCTAGTTGTTTCTATCGCTGCTAAGTCTTTAATATCATCTGATATTGCTATTAAATTAGCATTAGCTACCGCTAAATCATCAGATTGTTTTTTTATAACGTCTAATACTCCTTTGTTATTACCTACCTCAGCCTGTAATTGAGAGTAACTCTTAGATAAGTTTTCTTGTATTAAAGATATTTTATCATTTATATCATTTGTTTGAATTTTAAACTCATCATCTTTAATCTGATTTTGGTCAAATTTACTTTGAAGAGTTTCAAACTCTTTTTCTAATAAAGAAATAGCTCTTTCAGAATCTTCTTGAGTTTTTTTAAATTTATCTACGGATGGTTTTAATGCACTATTATATTCTTGTGAAAAAGATTCTGCATCTTCTTTTATCTTTTTATAATATTCATTTGTAAATTCTATTTCATTAAGATAGTCTTGAGCAGCAATTTTACCATCTTCATTTGTAACAGTTATATTTTTACCAGTCTGACTCCCAAACTTTAAAGTAAAATTATTTCCTAACGCTTCTTCTTTAAGAATTGTTCTTGATACAGCTAAATCCTTATTAAAGGAATTATTAAAGTGTTGAATAAATTCAGAACGAGGGTCATCTTGAGCAACCTTAATCCAATCATTTAATCTTTTTAATTGCTGATTGTTTAAATCATCGTCATCTTCATTTAAGTCTATAGTTAAAGAACCAGAAGGACTGTCAAGCCTTACGTAATCAAGATTAGCATTATACCAAGCACCTAAAGGCTCTACTTTTATTCCTTTTAAACCTAATCCATCAATATAACTTTTAAAACTATCTTGCCCTTGCTCAAATATATTAGGGTTACTAAAATTAACTTCTTTTGCTGTTGGTAAATGATTAGTGGCCCAAGCCAAAGCATCTCCTGTATTTCTCATTAATTCAACAGGAATGTCTTTTACGTTATATCTTCCGTATTTTAAATTAGATTTCTTCCAATCTTCTACAGACTTAAACTGAACAAATTGATCTTTAGTCCAATCTTCTGGCTTATCTGATTCTCTTCCAAATTCTATATCTCCTTTTACAACAGCTCCTTTTTTACCTCTTTCTCCTCTAACATCACTTTCAAGTCTCTTTTGAGCATCAGAAGTTTCTTTATCCGCTATACCAGTTATACCAACTCCAAATAATCCTCTGTCTGATTGTAAGTAAGGTTTCCCTTCTTTGTCTGTTAACCTTGCTAATCTTTGCTGTTGCTTAAAAACTTTTGGACTAAATCCTTTTATGTTTTTTTCCCATTCTTTTATAATAGAATTTGGAACAAAGTAGTCTCTTTTTGTAGGTGTTATATCAATAGCTTTTTCTCCTTGAAACGCAGCAGATACTCCATAACCATTTTTAACTGACATCCTATTATCTTGTGAATCATATATGTCACTAAATAATGTTACAGTTTTTGTGTTTCCATTCTTATCAATAACCTCAACAGTAGTTTCTGGCAAATTACCAAAAGCAGGAAATAATGTTGCTTTATATTTACTACCAGACTTTCCTCCATTATCTTTGGCCCAATTAGCCATAGACCTAAATGTTCTATCTATAGATAAAGCTTCTTCATAAGTTAATGCTTTATGAATTTTCTCTCCTTCATCATTCAATCCATAAATAGCCATCTTAGTAGCTGTAGCAGCATCTCCCCAATATGCTTTTTTACTAGGAGAAACAAATAATCTATATAATATGTTATTAGCCTCCATACTACTCATATCTCCACTAGCAATCCTTTTAGCGAAGATAGAATCTGAAACATCCATCCCTAATGGTTTTTTAACCACATAGTTGTTTTTAGCCCTGCTCTCTTCGGGCATTACATTACTTAATGTTGATGCTTGTTTTTTACTGTAAAAGTCAGCAGGAAGAAATCCTGGTTTTGAAACCTCTTCTTTAATATTTTCGCTTTCCTTTAATTGCTTTATATTTCCTTTTACAGTAGCTAAATTCTTTCTTAATTGTTTTAAGACATCTCCTTGAGCAGTTTTTAATTCATCTTGTATTTTCTTCTTCTCATCTATTAATGAGTTTAATTGACCAAGAACACTTTCCTTATCTACGATACCAGTTAAATCTTCTTCTTTTTTCTCAGGAACAATATTTTGTTCAGTTAGATTTTTAGATGGGTCAACACTAGGATTTTTATCTATCTTCTCTCCTAACTTTAAAAGCTCTTCATCTGAAATTTCATCACCTACATATTCTGAAGAAGAAATACCATCGTATGTACTTACTTTAATTTTGTCCTCTTTTGAAAACATTCTTTTAAAGAATCCTTTCTTTTTTTTCTTTTCATCATCATCAGCTACTTCAGATATTATACCTATTTCGCTATTCTTAAAATCTTCATTTATATTTTTATTAACCTCCTCAAATTCATTTTTATTTATTTTAGGACTAACAAAAAATGGATTCTCTATAATTTCTGTAGGAGGCTCTGGTATTTTAAAATCAGGCTCAAATGGTTTTTGTATTAAGTTTCCATTCTCATCTTCAACTAAATCAACAATATTAAGCGGATTTAAAAGATCACTAAAATATGTTGATTCATCAATAGGAGGTTTATTAAATGAAGCTTGAGACTGATAAAACTCTGATGGCTCAGCTCCTACTACTTCTTGCTCTATTGTTTCCCTTTGTACAGGTGGCTCTATTGGTTGCTCAGTTGGTATAGGTTGTTCTGTAACAGTTTCAGTAGTAGTTACTTGTTCACTATCAGCAGTTGGCTCTTGAGGTGTTATTTTAACATCAAATTGTTCTGGAGTAACTTGTTCTTGAGTTTGTATCTGTACAGTCTCTCCTTCTCCTCCAGTTTGAGTGTTCATTAAATCTTTATCAATAGCCATAATTTTTATTTATATATACAAAGATAATTAATTACCAGATTCATAACTAGCATCCCCAGAACTATTGCCTCCTGATGTTTTAATTTTTTCAGTTTGAATATTAGCCCCTTGACCAAAGAATACATTACCTACTTTAATAGTAGATGTTAATTTTTTACCATCTAGAGTAGCTGGAACTTCATAAGTTGAAAATTCAAGGCCTAATGATTTTGGAACAACAATTGACCCTCCTTTACCATCGTTTACTGTAGCTCCATAATATCCAATCCCATTGCTATAATAGTTATAATTTTCTCCAGATTTATATACATTTCCTTGAGTAGGTTGATATATTATATCAGCAGGCATATTTTGATAATCATTAGCAGTTAATTTTTTACCTGTCAATGTTGAGTAATATTCTACTTTAACATTACCTTTTGAATCTAAATTATTTTTTAAATCAGCAGCATTAACATACTTAATCTCTCCTTTACTATTTTTAACTTTAACTTGAAGATTACTATTTGGCTGAACATTACCTTTTGAACCGTTGTAATCTTGAGTAAAACTACCATCTGGAGATGCCATAGCAGCATCTATTAATGCGTTAGTAGGGTTGTTAGCTTGTTCTCTTTCCCATCTTTCTCTTTGCCAATTAATTTCAGCTAATTTACCTTTCAAAGCCTGGTCAGAAGCATATCTAGAGGCACTATCGTTATTCGCAGTAACAAATGTTGGAATGAATGATGCAACAGGCATTTGAGCTTCAGCATATATCTTTAAAGACTCTTTGTAAGCCTTTTTTTCTTCTGGAGTTAATGCATCTAAACTGTGAGCATCAACCCATTCATTAATCATAGGAGAAAAATCTATATCAAAATATTCTTTCATTATAGATACATATCTCTCATAATCTATGCTGCCATCACTTACTTGTTTAGATAAATCATTTATTTTATCCTTTAAATCTGGAGTCCATTCAATACCATCTTTAGGAGTAATAGCTCTTTTAACTTTATTTCCGTCTTTAAGCAAATCATTCATTCTAGTATCTATATGCTTATATCCATTAGGTATAGCTTGAACAGTTTCTTTTAAAGAAGCTACATTCTTTTTACCAGAAAAGAACTCCTCTAATTTCTCTGGAGTGTAACCAGAATTAAATTTTTTGGCTATCTGTAACATTCTAGGAGTAGCCCAAGCAGCAGCATTTCCTTTATCATCCATTAACTTCTTTTTGAAGTCATCCATGTAAACATCAACGTCTTTAAAATTTTCAGCAACAGCTTTTAATTGAGCATTTATTTTAGCAAACCCTAGGTCATTAGCTAATCCATCTGGATTGTTTTTATAAGCTTCCATATAATCCTTCCACTTATCAAAAACATAACTAGTCCATTCTGGCTTAAATTGCTTAGCAATATCTGGAACTGATTTAAGCTCATCCATTAATGCTTCTTTTCTTTTTATTTCAGCAGCAATAGCTCTCTTTCTAGCATCGTACAACCCTAAAGGCAATACTCCTCCAGCACCAGAGTAAATAGTCTGAGAACCTATTCTACTACCTGTAAATGTACCTACAGCAATATCTCTACCTATTTCTGGATAATAATCTTGAACTCCTAGTTTTTCGATAGCTAATTGAGGTGCTTTTTTTCTAGCAGAAGCAGCAGCCCTATTGAATACATCTTCTCTAGACTCTGGAGTTATACCTTCAGATTGATATGTTTGATCCCATGTAATATTAGGGCCAATCTCATCTAACTTAGATATAACAGAATCTCCACTACCAGGTAGTGGTTCTTCAATTTTTTCTTGAGTATTTAATTGTTCTTTTGTATTTAATACATCTTCATTAGTTTTGTTGATTTCATTATTAACTGTTTCTTTTACAGCATTAATTTTTTTATTCTCTTCTACTGATGATGTAAAGGTTTTATCAGGTTTATTATCAGCTTCTTTTCTTAACGCTTGAACAATAGCATTTCCTTCAACAGTTTCTCCTTTTGCTAATTCAGTAATAGCTTGAGCCTCAGGAGTTCCAACTTTAAACACTCTTGAAAATTCTGTTCCTGCTACGTTAGGGCCAGGTGCGTCATATTTAATATATTCAACTTCTGGAGTCTCTTCAACAACAGGAGTTCCAGCTACAATTTCACTAGGCTTAGCTTCAAAAGGTTTTTTAACTCCTTTTATCTCTTCTTTAGAATATAAAGGTTCAGCGCCCATAGATTTTCTATCTCTATTGACCGCTCTCATTTGCCTTCTTTCCTTACGTATATCCTTATTACTTCTAGAAGTACCTTCGTCTGGATTCTCTTTATCGTTTTTAGCCATGTTATACTCTTATTTAGGATTCCTGGTCTTTTTGTTCTTTCTGTAATCTAGCTTCTTCTCTCTTTCTTTTTCTAGCTTCTTCTGGAGTTTCTCCTAATTCATTATAAGTAAAGTCTCCAGAAGGTTGAAGTGCAGCAGCTAGGTTTTGACCAGAATCTTTTATGTTTTGAGAAGCATCAGCCATCATCTCATTTCTTTGAAGTAATGTTAAATCTGCTTTTCTATTAGCCATGTCTGTGATTGTCTTACTTTGAATACCAAGGTTTTGAGCTATGTCTTGAGAAGTTTGTTGAGCTATATTACTCATAGTCTGACCCATAAGATTACTATACATACCCATGTTAACAGGGCCACCAGCAGCAAAAGCATTTCTCTGTATAGCCTTAGCCATCTGTTGACCAGCAACCATTTGAGGATTATAAGCAGTACCAGTAGATAAAGCCTGTTGTCTCCTACGTAATGTATTTAACAAAGCTCTTTCACCTACATCCTCTGGAGAAGGGATCATTCCTTTAGCTTTTTTCTTCTGAGATCCACCTTCAATAAGTTGCCCTATACCAGTACCCAAAGAAGCACCAGCAGTAGTTCCTAAACCTGGAGCAACAAATGTTCCTGCCGCAGCCCCTAATATTCCTCCGATTGTACCTCCTATACCGCCCATAATATAATTTTTTCCAAATTTAACAATTATTTTAACTTCTTGTATTGTACTCCTGTAGAAGCTACTAAAAATTCTTCATCAGCACTACTTACAATCTTAAATAACATTACCCTACCTTGTTGTCTGTAATAAGGAGCTACAACATTTCTAGGTATGTAACACTCATATCCAAAGTAATCCTTCATAGATAATGGAATAGCTACTGTATCAACAAAGTTAGTAAAGTTGTCATTGAGATAATCATCGTAAGATTTGTAGAAATATACTCTCTCTGGCTTACTACTTGAATTAACTCTTATTCTAATAAACTCCTTGTCGTAATATAAATCAGCATTAGATACACCTGTTACATAACATTCCATATCTTCTCCATCAATCTGATTACCTACTCCTAACTCAAATGTTTGAGCGTTCTTCATACCAAAGAATACATTGTTATTGTAAAGATACTTGTCGTACAAATAAGTACTCTGACATTGTAAAGCAGTCTGTTGAACTCCGTAAATTAAAGTAGAGAAATACTTAGAGTCATTAACACTCATTACATACTCATTGTTTAACACGTTATATCCACCTACTAAATCAGATTCATAAGAGGATGCTATTTTGCTTAAAAACTTGCTTCTCAATAAATAATGGAATCCTGTTCTTGATATATCAGTCAAGTTGTTATCAGTAAACATATAAGCAGCCTTGTTATTCACAAAGAACAAAGTATTTGAATACTCAGCCCAACTTCTCCAAGTCTGATCACTCATCCCTATAGTTTTATCTATCCATAGTTGATTTAAGATACCTCCTATACTTGATCCTGCTGTGGCTAACTCATTAGCGTTTATCTCATAGATAACTCTCTTATCTACCATTAATAAACATACACCACTATCCGTCAAAGCATAAAGGTTATTACCCTTGTCTCCAGATAAAGCACTCCATGCAAATTTAATCTCTCCTGTATCATCTGATATATCAAAATAGTTAGCAGAAGGAAATGTTCTAATAGATGGAGTATTCTGAGAGTTAATAGGCCTTCTTAATGACCATATAATTCTTGTACAGAAATCTGTTTGCTCCTCAAATCCTACCGTTGGTACAGATGTATATGTGCTTGTAGTTTGGCTCTTTGAATAATCCTTGTTAGTCTGAGGTAAGAACCTAAATCCTCCCCATCCCCACCAGTTCCATTCATAACCGTAATCATCAAAATACTCAGACAATAGGTTGTTAGCAGATTCCCAAGCAGCTCTATCTCCAGGATCAGCACTAGCATTCCATTTATAAGGTCTTGGTATATAGTTAATTAATGGAAATGCTTGTTCGCTAACAGCCTTATCTGGTGATTCTAAATTAAAGAAGAATGATAAATTACAACGTGTTTCAGCAGTCCACATAGTAACTACTTGTCTCATTCTACATTTATTAGATCCTGCTGAATCAGCAAATTGATGATGTACATATCCGTATTTATTTGGACCTTGAGTATTTTCCCACCATCTGTAACCATCAAATCCAGTAGGAAAATCATTATTAAATGAATATTGTTTAAATGGAAAAGGATTACTCCAAATGAAATCATTTGTACTTCCTATAGGGTCTCCATCCTTATTATACTCATTATCTAATACAGCCCATATAGATTCATTGATAAACGTGTCTCCACCAAACACCCTAACAGGTATTCTGTTGTTATATTTAACATATACTTTAGTTCCAGAAGCAGGAACAGTAAATGCTGTATATAATGGATTCTCAATAAAGTTCAATGTAAACTGAGGACATAAATCAACAGCTGTCTCTGTGCTTGTATATATTCCAAATATATCAAACCCACCTGTTAGCACAGGGTCATTATAAGGGCCTGGAGCAGCAGCAGCTAAACCAGTAAGTATAGTAGCAATGTCTGGACCTGTCTCAAATGTAACATTCATCCATCTTTTCTCTACACCATTTTGGTCAACTACATAAACAAATCTTTTTAATGAAGAATAATCATTATATACTTGACTATTTAAAGAAGGAATACAATCTTCCCATCTTTCTGACACCAAAGTAGATGATTGATTAGATGTACCATTAGACTCTAACACTAATGATTTGAACTTAATATGATGTCCTGTGTATTTATATTCCGTTGTAATACCAGAGTTTATATCTCTATTCTTATATAGATTTATAACATACATTGGCTCTCTCCATTCTCTTTGATTGTAATCATCTGCATCTGTACTAGCTCCAACAGTAGCTTGATTATAAATATCAGCATATCCTGTAGCAGTAGTATCAACAGCTATTTGAAAATATGTTTGACGACCTCCTCCAGCTGTAGTAACTTCTGTAGTAGCTATGTCTAAAGGAAATATTCTATTACCTTGAGTATTACCTGGAAAAGCAGGAGAATCCGCAGTATCTCTATTCATATATCTACCGTATGCTACATAGCTAAATCCATCAGCATCTGGAACACCAGAATAACCTGATTGGTCATAATAATTATTTATAGTCGCAGCACCACCATCTCTTAATACTCTAGCATAGGTAATCATATCTGTACCATATCTTGCCTCCTCTAAAGTTAGCTTTCTACTAGCATATATCTCACTAAAATACCCTAATGGAGAAACTAACTGAATTGAATATGATGTAGGATTGTTTAATAAATCCTCTGCTATATCTGGAAATCTATGCTCTAAATCTGGAAAGTGCGCCCAGAACTTATCTATTTCTTTTGAAGTGTTCGTTAAAGCATTGTCTGCTGATTCTAATCTATAAAACCCTAATCCTTGAGCAACTACTTGATAAGCAGGGTCTGTCTGAACAACAGAAAAACCATCAGCCCAATCTGGATATGTATCTAATCCCTTGACAGCTAAACCCATAGAGTAATAATCTAAACCAAATGCTTTAGGAGAATAAGGATTATCTGGAGCTGTATCATCTAAAGATACACCTTCATTTGGTGAAGTGTCTAATGTACTTTGAGAGCTAGATTGACTTGTTGGTGTTAAAGTTTTATATGGAGCATCGTGATATGATACTTCGACATTTTCAGCACTATAAAAAGGACCTGTTTTCTTTTCTACAGCATCATAATGGTCAAACACCTCATGCGTTAGCTCTACATCACCACCTGTTGTAGCAGCTTTAACTAACCCTTTATAAGAACTTCCTTGAGTCAATAAAGTCACTTCATCTCTTCTGTTAGGAAAAGTATAATTACTTGCTGTTGGTATCTCAGTAGCATAAGAAGGATTATTAAAGCTATCAAATAGAACAACTCCAAACCCTGTCTTATCACCTCTCATATTGCTTTTATACATAGCGGCATTATAAGGGTGCTTATGTCCAGCCTTACCTAACTTCTCAATAGTAGGAAAAGCAGGGTCACTACCTGCATCTACAAATGTAACCTCTCCATTAATGTCTCTTGAGTTATATCCAACATTCATTAGATACAATCTGCTATTGAAATATCTTACAGACTTAGCTCTTCTTATTGAAGAAAACGTATCTGTTTGCTCTGCTAAATCAAGTATCTCAAGACCAGGAAAGTTAGCCTCAGCCTTATCAAATATATCTATTATATTCAATCCATTATTAATAGGAACACTACCTATAATAGCAGAAACAGGAGGAACACCATAAGCACTATCCGATTGCCATGCATCTCTTCTTACTTCTAAAAATGTAAAAGCATCTGCGTTCTCACACTTAATTCTAATATGATTACCATAATCAGTAGATGAAGCTATATTAGCAAAATCTCCATGAGTATGAGAATAAGGATATTGTGGTGAAAATTGACTAGTCTTTCTTCTTACCACAGGTATTAACTCTGTAATAGGTGAAAAAGGAGTTCTTTCTCCTTCTGCTGTTACTAATCTATATGAATACGAATAACTCCCTATAACGAGTCCTGATGTACCAAATGTAGCATCATACCCACTAGCAGTAGAAACGCTCTCTTGTTTGATAAAAGCAGGCTTATATAGCTCTGAGGAAACAGGTATAGAATAGTTAGCAGGATCAAAATCTCCAAAGTACTTTTGAGTACATTCTTTTGTTTCTGTCATAGCAGAATTATCCATCATATCTAAAACAGATAGTACCATAGGTGATACGTTATTATCTGTGATATATATCTCCCCTCCTACACAACTTTCGTTCTTATCATATTGTACAGG
>Ga0181352_1000149_pt1 | contig 33610 bp, 47 predicted proteins | sample Fa13VDMLBSN_FD_130103 | JGI IMG/M metagenome (GOLD analysis project Ga0181352, IMG submission 130103) | Freshwater viral communities from Lake Michigan, USA - Fa13.VD.MLB.S.N | ecosystem: Environmental > Aquatic > Freshwater > Lake | place: USA: Michigan | collected 2013-09-23 | reverse complement strand
TTCGTATCTAATATTGATATTACTGTCTGTTAGAATATTTAAAGAGTCTATAGAAAGATTAGATCCTTTTAAAGTTGGTTTAACAGCAAAAAGGACATTATTTTGATTTTTTGTAAATGTGGTGGTCGCAAAACCGGTACTAACAACTAGAGGACTACCTATACCCAGACCAGAGTTTTCACTGTTTACCGAAGCGCAAATTTGTGTTAAACTACCGGACCCGGGGCCTGTTTGTCTAATCTCATATCTTATTGGTAAATTAGGCATTCTTAAATAGACGTTTGTAAGATTATTAGCATTATTAAAATAATGACAATAATATATTTTCCCGTCTATTGCAAATCCCATTCTAACTCTTCCTACCCCTAGCCATTCAAAATCTATTACAATAATTTGAGTTTTAGAAATATCTAATGTTACTCCAGATGGTCCAGTACCGTCTAACTTATCTACATTCCAATTAGCTCTAGTTATATTTTGAGAAGGAGCCGACCCATTAGGGTTTGCTATATTGAATGATAATGTACCGGAATTATTTTCAAAATAATAACCTTCAATATTCGAAAAAGGAGAAACCACCCCGCTTGTAAAATAACCCACTCTTTTAATAATATTTGTTTGACTACTGAAAACCCCGGTACAAAATATTAATTGAGACTTACCTGGCGAATAATTAAAATGTTCAAATGTTTGTCTTATGCCAAAGTCCCCTGCACTAGCGGTAGTTAGTATAGTACAAGAATCTCCTGATACCCAACTAGATGTGGTAGCGCCACTTAAAAACGTGTCAAATACACGTGGTAAACTATCAAAAATTTGTTTTGAATCTTCAAGCGCTTCAATAGTTGAAACTCTTAAACGGCCAAAAGCATCAATAGAACCTGTATCTCCAAAAGAAGTGGCGTTGGAGATATTTACGTCCTTTGTTAACAACATCATTTGAGGATAAACGTATGTTGTAGAAGTGGGGGTTGTAAATGTATTATTGTCGCTATCGTATCTCTGATCTACTTTAACAGTTGATACAGCTGGATACTCTGAACTGTTTGCGTATACTATTGCATTGGCAAGTCTAGCATCTGCAGAAGCGTAGTATACGACTTGAGTTGCTGTAGGCATATATAATTATATTTATACAGTATGTATGATTATTTAATCGTAGGTTCCGGGCTTTTCGGAGCAGTATTTGCTTTCGAAGCTACAAAACAAGGTAAGAAATGCTTAGTACTAGAAAAAAGAAAACATGTTGGGGGGAATATATACACTCAAAATATACATGGTATTAATGTGCATGAGTACGGGCCTCACATATTTCATACTTCTAATAAACAAATTTGGGATTATATAAATCAATTCGCGACTTTCAATCATTTTGTAAACAGGCCTCGAGTTAACTATAAAGATAAAATTTATTCATTTCCTATAAATCTTTTAACTTTATATCAAGTATTTGGAGTAAAAGACCCAGATACAGCAAAAGAAATACTTGAAAAGAGTAGAATGCCTATTGTTGATCCTTTAAATTTAGAGGAATGGTGTTTATCAGAAATAGGTAAAGATTTATATGAAATCTTTATAAAAGGATATACAAAAAAACAATGGATGAAAAATCCTAAAGATTTACCTTCATCAATTATAAAGCGAATACCTATTCGCACTAATTTTGACGACAACTACTACAACGATGTGTACCAGGGCATACCTATAGGTGGTTATACCAAAATAATTGACAAAATGCTATATAATATACCGTGTTTTATTAATACAGATTATTTAAGAAATAAAAATGAATGGAATAAACTTGCAAGTAAAATTATATATACAGGCCCTATAGATGCTTTTTACGATTATTGCTACGGAGAATTAGAATACCGCGTTACAAAGTTTGAACACAAAGTATTAGATATAAAAGACTATCAAGGGGTAGCGCAAATGAATTATACAGACGAAAATGTTCCTTATACTCGAATTATTGAGCATAAACATTTTGAATTTGGACAGCAGGATAAAACTATTATAACATTAGAGTTTCCTGAACAGTGGAACCGTACTAAAATACCATATTACCCGATTAATGACGGAAAAAACAACGCTCTCTATAAAAAATATAGAGAGCGTGCAGATTTAGAAAGCAATGTAATTTTTGGGGGTCGCTTAGCTGAATATAGATATTATGATATGCACCAAATTATAGGTGCAGCTCTACATTTAGCTAAGCAAGAACTTATTTAGCAGGGGAAGGAGCTATAACATCGGATGTACCTTTTACTACACCACCGACTAGCTCTAAACCCCCACCAATAACTTTACCACCACCAGATAAAACTTTACCGGCTGTATCAGAAACAATACCTAGCGATTTAGAAACATCGTTAGCACCATTGCCAACTACATTTCCTACACCGCCAATAGCAGATTGACCGATACCTTTAGTGGATTGATAAGTTGCATCAACAGTTCCACAACCAGTTAATGCTAATAAACTTAATATAGATATTAATTTAATGGGTTTCATATAACTGTTAATATTTAGTAAAAATAGAATAAGAAACCCGCCCATTTCTGGGCGGGTTCTTGTTAAAACACCTCTTAGGTGTAGTATTCTTAGAGGAATACTGACTGTGTACCTGGTGTGAAGGATGTACCTAGACCAGTTACAATGATGAGGTGGTAATAGAGATTTGCACCAAAGATGTGGTCAATGACGCCGTAACGGGTCATTAAACCTACACGTGGAGCAAAGTCATTAGGACCGATGGTGCGTTGTACCAATACTGGGATGTATGGGCAGTAAACGATACCAGTGTCATAATACTCTGTACCCTTGTAGCCGAGAAGAGCATACTCAAGAACAGTACCACGGGTACCTACTTGGTATTGAGCTTCAGTGCGTGTATCACGGTAAACGTTGAAACGTCCGCCTACGGTACCAACCTTAGCGATGCCAACAGGTTGAGTGTTGACATTGCCTTGTACTGGGAACCATTGGAACTCAGGAAGCATTTCAAGCATTGCGCAAACACGTGGGGTGGCAACGATGAAGTTTGCAGCACCACGACGGTTACGAATAGCAACGCGATTTGCCTCAACGATTAAGCGGGCATAGAAGTCGCGATTGCGCTCACCTAACCAACGGCCGTCAGCAGAAACTGGAGACCATACTGAGTAACCCTGACCGAAGCCTGCATTGATTGCAACTTGGCACATACGGATTACCATTTCACGGTCAATTTCAGCCTGAATTTCATAGCTCATTGCGTTAGTGAGCTCGTTATCGATGTCGATACCGTTCATGTTCTTGAGGTCTTGCTCAAGTTCAACGGACCAACGAGCTGCTAAACGACGGGTACCAGCTTCAACAGCGGTCTTCTCGAAAGCAACAACCATCTGTGGGATGTTTGAGCTTAGTTCGAAGTTAGCAAGAAGATTTGCTACGCCTTGATCGCTACCTACAATGTTGAAGGCTTCAGAACCGGTGATTGCTGTTGCACCACCAGAGAGCCAGCTTGCAGATGTACCTGTGAAGCGGGTGTTGAGATAATTCCAACCTACTTCTTGACCGTCAGATGCTACTGTCCAACCTTGTGGGGTATTGGAAGCGGCACCGTAAGCGCCGTCTGGACTTGTTGCACCGAGAGGATCTGATTCGTACTTGTAGCGGAGAGCGAAGGCTAGGCCTACTGGACCGCTCATTGGCTGTACACCTACGATTTCGTTGGTGATAAGCTCTGGGAAAGTACGACGGATCATTGGAATGAGGATCTTTGGTAGACGAGCGTCACCAGTAGCGTAGAAATCGCTAGATGGCTTGCCACCAAAACCCATGGAGCCAGCTGTGCCGAATACGCCACCGGCGCCTGCGGTATTGCTTGCTTCGTTTAAGCACCACTGCTCTTGGTTCTCAAGAAGAATGGCGGTGTTTAGACGTGTGTGATCGTCCTTGATTGCTGGTGTTGCTTCATCAGCATGATCGAGCAATGGAGCCCACTTTTTGAGAAGGCTTGCTGCACGATCTTGATTGATGTAAGATTGTGAAGGTTTAACTTGTTTCATATACTAAATGTTTTTTAACTAACATACCTCAAGTACTTGACAGTACTTCAACGTTTGAATTAATACTTATTAAAAAAGCCCTCATTTCTGAGGGCTTTTTGAAACTTTTTTAAGTTTTAACTTAGTAAAGCTTTTTAGTAAATTCGCTTACGTAGGCCTTTGCAACGAAATCAGCACCATCGCTTTCAGCGGTTGAAAAAGACTTGGATTCATTTAGAACTTTTTTGTCTTCTACCACTACGTCTACACCCTTTGTCTTTGGGGAGGTGGATTCTCTAAGAGTCTCTACGTCATCGGATTCTTTCTTATCATACATTTCAGAAACGTATTCGAAGTTCTCTTTAATTGAATTTAAAGACTTTTCAGAAAGAACACGTTGCATATATTCTTTCTTTGCAGTTGGAAAGTTTTCAAGTTTCTTTTCTAAGAAAAGATTCTTTTCTGCAATTGCAGCTTTTTCAGATATAAGTTTGAGTTGTTTTTCAACTTCTGAAGTTCTTGCATTAGCTTCATCAATTTGCTTCTTTCCATCTAGAAGAGCTTCTTTAATACTTTCGTTTACAAATTCATCACTTAAGCCTACAAGACGTTTTACTTCATTTACAATCTTACGAGAACGAGCGTTTTCAGTAGCTTCACGAATTTGTTCAGCTGGAATAGCTTTATCAATATAAAGATCAATATAATTTGAAAGCTGTTCAACTAATGTGTTCTTAAACTGCTCAGCTTCATTCTTAAGAGCGTTTTCATAAAGCTTAACAAGCTTAACGAGCTTTACACTATGAGTTTCGTCGAGAGTCTGCATAACATGCTGGAACTTAGCAGAATGAGACTCATCGATACGAGCTACGATCTTATCAAGCTTTTCAGTATGATCGGCATCAATAGCTTCTAATACTTTTTCAAGTTTACTTGCATACTCTTCATCTTGCTTAACAAGAGCTGATTCAACAGCTAGTTGTACTTTTTCTTCAGCTTTCTTTTCTACAGCTTCAGCAATGGCCTTGAGGCTTTCCTCGGATAAAAGGTCCTTAGTTGCTTCCTTTAAAAGATTGGTGATGTCGTTCATATGGTATAGAATTATTTATGGAAACTGGGCTTAGTTTACAGTATGTTTACTTACTATTTGTAAGTTTAGAATTAGCAGATTGTATACGCGCCTTTAATTTTTCATTAACAACCGCGGATAAAAAATTATTAGCTTCCTTAAAGTTATTGTTTGATACACTCTGTACAAACTTAATAATGTTAGCTTTTTGTTGGTTCATATTACTTTAAACTGTTAATAAACTTAAGAATGTTTTCTCTTAAATAAACATCTACATCTTTACGCGGTAATTTAGAAAGAGCGGTTTCAAGTTTATCATATACCTCTTCAAATCTGCCGTCGGTACTAATAACAAAACTTTTTGACTCTAATATACCATTAACAAATGCACCGGGTGCTGAAGGATCCGCTACAGCATCAACACAGATAAGTTTCATGTTCTTGACATAATTAACCCCGCCCTTATCTTCTAATTGTCCTAATGCTCGAGACGACATACCCATTTTAACACCATCAAGAATTAAAGATCTCATTATTTCGCCCATTGGGGTGCGAAGTATTTTACTTTTACCTTTAACGATATTATCATCCATTCTAAGCTCAGTCACCATATGACAAGCCCGTTCACTATTAACTGTTGCGCTTTGCGGGTGCTCGAGCTCTCCTAATGCTCTATTTTTACTAACGAATTCTTCATTGTATCTGGCTACTTCTTTAGCCATTTCGTCTCTACTATAAATACGGTTGTTACGATTTTTTTCATCAGCAACCATATATACACCAGTAATGTATATATTGGAAGGCTTGTCCTTATTACCCTCTTCAATAAGAACATCTAGCCCTTCAGTAATAGGAGTTTGAGTAATGAGTTTTAAAACCATCAATATTATTTAGTCAAATTATTGCATTTTCTATGTAGTTTTGTATAATATTGGTAATGATAGCAGAAAACGTAACTGCAACTGTTTCTACAAAAGGACGTTTTAATACTACGTTGCCTCTAGTCTTAACGTCTCTTGCAAGTCAAACTGTTAAGCCTGGCACTTTATTTATTTATGATGATAATCCGACCTTAGAAGATTTACGAGATAATGAAATATACAAGAATCTTTTTACCCTATTAAATAGAGTTGGTATAAATTGGGAAGTAAAAGTAGGGGGTCGAAGAGGACAAGTGATCAATCATAATCGCGCTTTAGAAGAAGTAAAAACGGATTGGGTTTGGCGGTTAGATGATGATAATATAATGGAAGCTGATACTTTGCAAAAATTAAGCGAATTTGCGTTTAATAATGCCAAGGTAGGCGCAGTGGGGCCGTTGATACTAGATCCCAAAAACCCTTTTGCATACAGCACGTTAGGTTCTAATAAAATTGAGGATATTTTTATAGGCTTGAATATACAGTGGATGGAAAAACATACTCAAAAAATAGTAGATGTTGATCATTTACAGGGTAGTACGTTTTTGTATCGCAAAGAGGCTGGTAAACATGGGTATGACCCTAGACTATCTAAAGTAGGTCATAGAGAAGAGACAATTTTTACATATGAAATGAAAAGAGCTGGCTGGAGACTATCAGTGCTAACCGATGTAAAGACTTGGCATATGCGATATGGAGCAGGTGGTATACGTAGTCAAAATGAAGTAAAATTTTTTGAACAAGATGAAAAAGTGTTTTATGACTATTTAAAAAAATGGAAAGTGCCTATAGCTAAAATTAAAGTTATTCCTCTTGATGGTGGCATTGGGGATCACTATGCATTTCGATCAGCAGCTTTACCTGCAATAAAGAAAAAGTATTTTGATCATAGAATTATTATTGGGGCGTGTTACCCTGACGTGTTTGAACAAGACGTTGGAATTGAGGTAGTAAGTCTAGCGGAATCTTGTATGCTAGTTAATAAAGATGAAAATAATATCTATGCATGGATGGATAAACACAATTGGAATAAATCATTAGGAGAAGCTTATAAAACAAAATACACTTCATGAAAACTGTTTTGATAAGTCCATACGCACAAGCTTTACGTAATGGTAAAGAAAATCCAAAAAACTTTCCTTACTGGTCGGAATTAATTTTATTATTGAATAATAGTGGTATAAAAACCGTACAAATCGGGGCAAGTAAAGATAAACCTATTGCGGGGATTACTGATTTTAGACAGAATTTAAAATTATCTGAAATTATACAGCTTATAAAAGAATACGATACTTGGATTTCAGTTGATAGTTTTTTGCAACACTTAAATCATAACTACGAACGCAAACGAGGGGTTGTAATATTTTCTCAATCTAACCCTGATATATTTGGATATAAAGAAAATATTAATCTGCTTAAACATAAAAAATATCTAAGAGAAAAACAATTTTGGCTCTGGGAACAATGCGAGTATAATAAAGATGCATTTGTTACAGCTGAAGACGTGCATGCTGCAGTAATAAAAGTATTAGGGATGTAGTAAGTATTGTAGATATGGCGACGAATACCATTGGTCCTTCTGCATTTTTATCTACAAATTTAAATTCCCGTATAACATCGTATGATTTGTTAGCTGAAAGAATATTTTTTCAGTTAGGAGCACCTTTAATTAATTTAGAAGTCGCGTGCGTCGCTACTTATGATTCTATTGCTTATGCTTGCGAAATGTATTCGCGTTTTGTACCTGGTACAGAAGAACTTTTAGTGTTTGATAGTAATTTATACACCTATGGTAAAGGTATTAAGATTGATACATTAATAAATAATACTTTAAATCCAGAAGTGTCTGCATTAAGTTCAACCTTTCAATCTGGTTGGGATCAAGATTTAGAAGTATGGAGAAAAGTACAGGATGTTACTTCTTTTTCGGTAGGTACTAATGAAGGTGTTAATACTCTATTTACTATTGAACAATCATTAGCTCAGCAAATGCATTTTGCGTATTCGTTAGGCAGTAAAGCATTTGACGTAATATCGTGGCATATTTTAAAAGACTGGTTAAAGACCCGTGAAAAGGTCTTTGCTATGCAGCCTTATTTTAGATTTGATCCTCGTACCCAAGTATTGCGTATTACTCCAGATCCTGCTGCGCGCGGGAAGGACCGCTATTGGGCTATAATTGCATGTAAATTAGAACGCCCTATTAAAGATTTAGTAAAAGAGCGCTGGGTATTCGAATATGCTAAAGCTTTAGTTAAGATATCACTGGCTAATACTCGTGGTAAGTACCAAGGTACTGCATTATTCGGTAGTGGTACTATTGCTTATCAAGACTTAATGTCTCAAGGTATTACCGAGAAAAAAGAATTAGAAGAACAGTTAATAAACAGTAAACAAGAAGACCAAGAGCCTCCGGGTTTCTTTTTAGGATAAATTAATACGTTCAAGTTTATAACCTTTACGGGTAGGTCCACCTCGATTATTGTAAAGTTCACAGGCAGAGCTATCATCCATAATACCTGCTTGTTTTACCTCTTTAAAAGTATAAAAAGGACCGAGCCGTATAGCGTCAGAGACTAGATAAAACGGAACAGTTTTGTGTCTACGACGGGCCGAAAAAGACATATTTTGTCTGGTTTCTTTAGACGGGTCCCAACCTTTTTTGCCTTCAGATATTTTCTCACGGACCCATTTAGGTTGTTTTCTACCACGAGCTGAAGGCGGTTTATTAGCAGTTGGAACTAGGTTTAAACAGCCGTCTTTTCCGTAGTGTATATCTAGGTACTTTTGCTCTATAGCAAGTAAATCTTGCTCTACGGTCTCTTCCAACACTTTTACTTTCCACGTACCCGAATGCTTGTTATATACATTTTGTAGAAACGGATTTATATGTGTACCTCTCCGTAAATGTTGAAGATGTTTGGTAATACGTCTTTGTATATTATTAGACGAACCAATATAGTAATATTCACCTAATATAATTTTATATATGCCAATAGACATATAAATACTTAGGCTAACCGATGTTCTTTATGGGGTGATTATGTTGTTGGTAATGCGCTAGCCGGACCGCCTGCAGGCTGTGGACCAGCGGCAGGAGCAGCACCAGGGGCTCCAGCTTCAGGTGCACCAGGCGCGCCAGCTTCAGGAGCACCAGCTTCAGGGCCAGGCGCGGCGCCCGGGCCAGGACCGAATGAAGGTATACCACCCCCACCGCCGCCTCCTGCAGCTGCGGGAGCGCCACCTGCACCAGCTTCAGCTCCACCACCGGCTGTTAAACCTTCGCGCCAGTTTGGACCGGCATTAGTAATTTGGTTAAGTTCAAATACAAATGCTGCATCTTTCTTTTGCCATTCTCTATTAGCTTTAACTTCTTCATCAGTCCAACCCATGAACTTCTTTAATGCGTAAGTCTTTGATACTGCTTCGGTACCGGTTAAATCAGAGAAAGACTTGAATTTAAGCTCTTCAATTTGAGCTTCTCTTGCTACGTGGAAATATGAAGGCGGGTTGAGGGTAATACTAACGTCAGATTCTCTAAGTTTGTATTGTTCCCAAAGACCTTTTAACTTTAAATGGGTAATAAAAGTTTCCTTAATAGTAGATGCAAACTGACGCTGTAATCTAATAATAAGCTTAGCAAACTTAAGTTCTTCTCTAAGAATTTCAGCTCCATCAGCAAATTTAGTTTCCGGGTTAAGACGGCTTGTCGGTACTCTAAGAGCTTTGTAAAGTTTATTAACAAAGTAGTTAAGGTCGTCTAATTGACCTAGGTTTTGACCACCCGCTAATGTGGTTACGTCAGTACCAGAACCGTCCGGGCGTTTAGCAAACCAATAACTATCTAACATGCTTTGCGGATCGTAAACATTAATAGAATTGCCTTGAGTAGAATCATAAGTTCTACGGGACCAGTAAGACTGCATTAAGCGTTTAATATAAGCTTCTGCTTTAGGTGCAGGCATATTACCTACATCTACTTTAAATACTAAACGCTCTGGCGCTCTTACTAAACGATAAACTACAATACTATCTTCAATGAGAGAAAGTTGTTTATATGCTCTACGCGCTATTTCTATATAAGGAAGACGAATTGTTTTGTGTTCGTTCCAAGTACCTGAATGAAAATATGTTACTTGGTGACGGTCTAAAGGTATAAGTTCTTGTTTAGCGGTATAACGATTATTGGTGGAGGTGTCAATAACAGGCTTACGTAACATGAACCCTTTAATTAACATGTTTTGAACATTATCGTAAATAGGATTAATATGTTCAGTTGGAATTTGAACTACACCAATAACACCAGCATCTTTTTTCTTTTCGTTAATTACGTTTTCAAAAAATAACTCTGCGTCTATCAATATTGCTCGAAAATACTCAAAACCTTTATTTTCGAGATTGAACATCTCTACAATCTGACTAAAATTTTTCTGTAATTCTTTTACGATGATTTCGTCTTTGCTATCTGCAACTTTTAAATTGGCGTATTTACCTCTTTCATCTTTTACTAACATTTCATCACAAATTTCATCTAATGCAGCACTAATTTCTGCATAAGACGCCATAATACGATAATCTGCTAGTCTTTTTGGTTTATCGGTATCAATTAAAGCGTAAAGAAAATCATGATAGGATTTGTTAATAACGATACCGTCTAAAGTAGGTATATTAATATTGTTCTTATCGTGTGCAGTTGAAACTGCTTGATTATAAAGCTTTTCTTTAGAAGATGAACTTACCTGGTAAAAAGTTTCAAATTTAGGATTAAGACTTTTAATATCCGTAATAACCTGTGTATTACTTGTATAAGGAAGCTTGCTTACAAAGCTATCAAAAGCTTTAGTAAAGAAATTAGGTTTTACGTCGTCAGCCATTTAGAATATTTACAATTACATTCTTATTATAAACTAGGTTTTTTATATTACCAATTCTTATTGTTTAAAATATTGGCAAATTGTTACGACGGATAAAACCATTTATTAATTAAATACTGGGAAGTTTCTTGCACTTCAGAAGTAGTTAAAACTCTATTGTAAGCTAACACTTCATATATATCTCCTACGAAAAACCCTTCTGCAGACTCTAGACCCCCTATACCGAAATAAGCTTGAGATTTAGAATTTAAAAATGTGCCTGAATTTGAACCATTGGTGTAAAATGTACCTGAGGTGCTCGGAGAAACAGTAACACCTACAACAACGGGTGTATCAAGCGGCATAGAACTACTAGATTGAGTTGTAGTAATGCCTCCGTAGGTGCCCCAACCATAATAACCACCTACATTAGCATTGTTAGTTACAGAAAGTATAGTTAATCCAGATTTTGCATAATTATACCAAGTACTAAATAAACCCATCCAAGAACCAGTGTAACTCAATCCGGTTCTTTTAGCTGCTATTAATACAGTTAGTTCGGTGTAATTTAAAAACTTATAAGGGTTTTTAAATGTAATATTACCTGTATTGGCTCGAATAACAGCTTTATTAAACTGCCCGTTAGCAACTATTTTCATATCATAGCCAGCAGACCCGTACCAGCCATCACTATCTATATTATCAGGTATAAAACTATCAAGTAAAGATTGGCCATCGCTAAAGCCTGAAAGCAAAAGCACACTTGCATCTAATTGATTAACTAAACCGTCTGTGATTAAAGCCATAAATTAAACAACTTGTATACCCGATATATAAGGATACTGGGTAGTAAAATTAGGATTATATGAACCGGTTGATAATTTCGTGTAACCCGCATCATTTATGACTATAATATCAAAAAAGCCTGTTGCGCTTGGTGCTTGATAAGTCACAATCATTTTATTGTCGCTAACTACATAATAATCTAATGCAGTAGCGACCCCGGTTAAGGCAGGATAGGATGCAGATAAACTAGTTGAAGCAGAAAACGGGTTAATCGTAGTGGTACCCGTAAACATACCAGAACTACCACTAAGATATACGTTATTAGTGTGAGAGTACATATCTCCGTATATTTCTAAAGTACCTGATAAGGATCTTTGCGCAAACCAATTAGAGCTATATGCTATAACTGGTAATGCTGAAAGAGTAAAAGATTCAGTCAATTCTGGATTAACTAAGTAGTCTATATTTTGTAAAGTAGGGGTACCTGATACCGGGTAAAAATTTGTATCAATTTTAAATATTCTGCCTACTGGGTTAGCGTCGTATTTAAACAACCAACCCTTTATTGTAAAGTTTGTATCGCAAATGACTCGAGTTGGCTGGGTGCTCTGTTGCTCGACCGGGTAAGTCATATTAAGACTACCGCCCCATAAAACTTCTGAACGTATTTCTAATCCCGGCATTCCGTCTCTTGTCCATGAAATAATAAAATAAGGGTCACTATAAGGAACAAAATTACTAAGAATTTGATCCATATCTGTTTGAAATCTAGTTAGTATGCTAACACTAACTTCTATGTTAATTGGTACTGGCTGTAAATTTTTATCCGAAGAACTTTTATTATAAACCGAGGTAGTAGTATTAGTCCAGTACTGACCTTCAAGTTTATTAAAAACTCTAGTAGGGTCTCTACTTATACTAGTAATCCAAAAAGAAATAGCAGGCAAAGTAATATGCTGTGCTTTATTAACTAAATCATGCAATACTCTCTGTTTAGGTGCATATACATATCTGACTGCAACATTGTTACCCGCTACACGTGCATTATCATACCGTTTTACGATAGCCCCGTCAAAGGCCTGTAAAAATTGGGTTAATAAATCCTTTACTTCCCAGTGAAATGTATACTTCTGCACATTATTACTTACATTATACGGTCTAAGAAGTGTTTAGGTAAGATATGTCTATTTTCTATAATAGTTTTAGCCGAGACTCCATCCAGAATATAGGTTATGCTTTCGTCTTCAGCACTACGGGTACACCGCCCACAGGCTTGAATAAGCGAAATAAACATTTTCATTTTATACCATTTTGGATCTACTTCAAAAAGCTTTTTTATTCTTTTACTAGCTAAAGAAGGATACGGCATCTTTATAATGACTTGCCATTTACCTAAATCTCCTTTGAGATCTAGACCCATAGTAAGAGAAGGACTTACAAGTACAGTATCATCTTTACGGATACCATGCTCCTTAATGATAGTTTCGTTTGTTGTTCCTTCTTCTCTATACAGAAAGCGCTTACCTTTCAGTCTCTTCTGTACTGCTTGAGTAATATTAAAAGAGTGGGTGTGTATAATGCCTTTTTCTCCTTTATGGCTCTCGGCAATAGTATGCGCAATTTCTACTACGTTAGGTAAATGGGTCTCTAGAGTTTTATAATTAAGCGGGTATTTACTATGACAATAGATAGGGCTCTTTTTAGGGTCGAAGGTTGAATCAAATTCAACATATTCAAATTCTTTAATACCTAGCGTTTTTGCAAAGATATTCTTATCTACTATAGTTGCACTCATTAATACAATAACATCTGCGTAATCAAACAAGCAGTGAGACAAAGTATCAATTTTAAGCGGGGTAAAAATGGCTTTCTCAGCGTCTTTCTCAATTATATATTGGGTCTTATCCCAATGATCAATAATATTGATGATTGAATCGTAGAGATCTTTTCTAAACTGTTGTTTAATAAGTTCTATTTTATTATTTTCGTAACGAGCGCGTCCTTTATGAGCCTCAATAACTTCTTTTACAGATTCAGCAAGATCAGTCAACCATCCCAGCGCTTTGGCAGGTGTTTCGCTGGTTAATTTTTCGTATTCAATACCGTTAACAGTCAAACGTTTATAATCAATAACCGCAGAGTAATATTTTACTATTTCATCTTCTAATTCCGAGCATTCATCTGCTACAATTATTTGACGCTTCTTAAGATGGTCGGGTAGATTAAAGAACGAAGCATAGTTTAGTACCGTAAAACTTTCGATTAATGCGCTATTGCGAGCTTCGTAATACGGGCAGCAATGCTGATCCCAGCATTCTTTCTTTTGAGCGGGGGCAATTAAGCACGGCGCATGCTCTGTAGTAAAACTAGTATCTACTTCACATTGATAATTACTTTTACCTTTAAAAACAGAAGATTCGTTAAACAAATCTTTATACTGATTCTGCAACGCTTTAGTGGTAGTAAGAGCAAACAAACCGTGAGATGGTAGCTTTGCTATAGCTCCAGCATAGTCTTCATCATATGCATGATAATTAAAAACCAACTCTTCATAATCTTTATGACAACGGTCAGTGGTGTTTGAAAGAGTTTTGCTGATAAACGATTTACCTGAGCCTGTTGGGGCCTGTACAATGATAAACTTTGTACCTTTGCTTAAAGCAGCTTCTATCTTTTCCAGGCCTTGTACTTGGTGGCTTCTCGGTGTAAAGCCAGCAGGAAAATACTCTATCAAAGGCTTAGTAAGTTTCATCAGCCTTATATGATAGAGTGTCTTACAACTAATTCAATTTGTTAATTGTAAGTACAGCGTTGTAAAATTTGCTATTTCTAATTTTAGAGGTTGATTTCAAATTTATTAGTAATTCAAAATCTTGTTCAGCCAAAGTTTCAAGTCTATAGTCAAAAATTATCTGATTATTTTTTTCTTCTAAAGCAAAAGGAAACGGAATTTCAAACGTCTCTTTCTTTTTTTCGGTATTAACAATAAAAGCTATATAACAACCAGACAAACGAAAATTAATAAGCTTGCCTTTTTTATAAGGTTTATTTTTTAAAGAAAATACCACATCTTTAAGGAAATAAGGTTTAATAGCATTATCTAAATTGTCGAACATATTATTTGTCCATAAACTGTTGTTTATCAGTTGCAGACATCTTACTTAACACCTCACTAAAGTATTTCCAGAATTGTTCTGGCGGGGTAGTTGGAATAACACTAACTACCTCTACAGATTCTGAAGGTACTAGTCTATAATCCTGCATAAATATATCCCAGGTTAAAACTAATCCTTTTTGTTGAGGGTTAAATTTAAGTCTTCCTGAAGCAGGTTTAAAATTTAATGCAACTCTACCTTCTGTACTGTTTAAAAGTATTGTATCATTAGTTGCAAGCATTCTACGAGTGGCCGGAGAGCCAGCAATAGGGCGACGCCGTAGAAATCTAAGTTCTACGGCGTTTTTATTAAGCAAAGCTGTTAAAGCTGTTTGAGATACTCTCATTTATTTTCTTCAGGCTCAGCAACACCAAAAATACGATCTTCATTTAAGAAGACAATATGTCTAAGATTATTTATGTTGCTAGCCTTTAGACCGAACGTACTTGGAAAAATAACATGCTGACCAGGTTTAACTTTAGCCCGGGGGCCTGCTAGAAGGACCTTTGCTACCCGCCAAGCTTGTTGCGTGACGTTAATAGGTACAAATATCCCGCCGCGCATAATTTGAGTGCCGTCTTCATTTGTATCAACAAACTGGCACATTAAAATATCATCCAATACGGCTGTGAGGCGCCAATTAGCTAAATTAAGGTCACTGCCAGTATAGTCCTCTAGGCGTACCATACCTTTGGTTAAATTAGTACCCACATCTTCATAAGCCTGAAACGCTTTGTCGCGGTCTGACTTACTCATATTTTTTGTTGCTTTTTCTAAAGCGATTTCACTTTTTTTCATTTGGTAATTGTAAATTAAATTGTTCTATATAACAACTTACTTCCCTACTTGAAATTTCAAGATTATTAGCAACTTTTTGTATAGTTTGCTTTAAAGTAGTTTTATTTTCAGTGTCTTTCTTTTTCTTAATATAATTAATACGTTTAAATCTAGTCTTAGGTATTACCCCGTTAAGGTAATTAAACCATTCTACATTACCTTGTAAGGTAGACCAATGTCTATTACTAGTTTGATTAAGAAGGGTAGTTATTTCAGGAGAATACATACTACACCACCGCTGCACCAGATACGGCTGAAACTCAGAGTTTTCGTCTAAGTTTTCCGTATCTGGAGATTTAGTCTTAAATAAGATCTTGTTTAAGTATTCGAACATTAAACAATAACTTTGGTAGTAGCAATAAAAATATTATCTACCATGCTGTAGAACTGATGCATAACATCATTCTGAAATTTTACAGTCTGGTCAGGGGTAAGATTAGTACTAAATGCAAAAGCAGGAGCCTTTTTACCAGCTACAACGTTAACACCGGTATGCCCTATAGCTACATTATCTTTTGAATAGGTAATGCTAACGGAGGCTTTACCTTTAGTTTGATGTATCCCGCCTTGATTATGGTCAGCATGAACCATAATATCGTCTCCCTTCATTTCAATAGGCTTATTAATTTGCTTATAAAGAATATTAGCAATAGAAGTATTGAATAGGCGTTGAAAACATACAGCACCGAAAGGATCTAAATTAGGTATCTCCCAGCAAAAATTTACCATAGACTCGCTATAGATATAATCTTTCTCAAGAGAATCTTCTAAATCAATAAGATTCAAAGTAACTTCAACCGGTGCCACAAACGAAACAATATTACCAATAGGTAAAGTTTTGTCTCGGAAATATTTGTACGCAAAACGCTTGTGAATAAAAGATCCGTCGTATATTTTTTGATCGTTAATAATCATAATTAAATTATATTATCAGGTTAAATATTTTCCATTCTTAACTTTGTCTAAAAACCAGGCCTGGCCTGAAAGCCATTCATCAGTAAAGGAACGAAGTCCGTGAGAATTATGTATTGCATTAATATCCACGGTACCCAATTTTAATTTTTTACTATTACAAGTTAAACTAAAATCTATGTCATAAAAATGTGCAACACAAGGATTGGTCTCATCAAAAAATGCTCCAGCCTCATACACTTTTTTAGAGTTAAAAGCTAAAAACAAACCATCGAGTATAAGAACTCTTCCGTGTTTGCCAAAGTGGGTTACAAAAGTGCCGTTGCCTCCATCTGATACATGACTAACTCTACCTTTATGGTCTTCTTTAGAACTCATTAAATGCCATAGACATGGTTCTGAAATTCTTGCGGTTGAAGTACCAGCGAGACCGATTACGTCGTATTTTTTTAAATTATTAGATAATTTTTCTAACCATTCATTATCGTTTATTAAAACATCATCATGTACGAAAACTACATTATAATCTTCATTTTTTATCCATTCATTATATCTCTTTGGAAGAGATTTTGTGTTAGAAAATATTTTAACACATTCTACTTCTTTTAAACAGGAAGATTTTAAAATATGATATTTACCATATCTCTCATTAAGTTCTTTTTCATTCGAGACTTGAGAGCAGAATACTAAAACTGTTTTTTTCATTAATCAGTAATAATATCACTAAGTGGAAGATTAGAGAATTTTTCAGTAATTACTGGTGTAATCTTATCGGAAATTGTCATATCTTTATACAGATATATGTTATGCAGATTGGGCTTATCAAATTTATTATTAAGAGATTCAGCCAAATTTATCATTTTAATTCTTTGTGCATCAGTATGTTCCGAGCAAACATCGGTACCGGATGTAAACAATAAAGATTCTATAATTAGCTGTACTTCCTCTAGCGAAAAATTAATACTCTTCATATCTAGAATTATTCTAGAGTATAATTTTATTAAATCTACTTTATTTTTTAGGTGTTATATTAACTTTATCAAGTCTTTCTACTATTTGAGTTAGAACTTTTTCCGTATCGGTAGTTTTGTTGTTCATATAATGCAACAAAACTGAAGTAAAGCTTGTAATTAATGCAACCCCGATTGCTGTTTTAAATTGCCAAGTTAGTGTGTTTCTTTCTTTTTCTTTAGCTTTAAATGATTCAACAGTGCTTTGTAAGTTTAGTATTTCTTCTTTTATTTCTATTTCAATTCTTCCTATATCGCTTTGCAGCATAGTTACCTGTTGTATAAGGCTAGGCTGGCCGTTACCATCTCTAACTAATTTACTGATAGTACGTAGGTCTTCTTTAACATTTACGATGTCTCTATTAATGTAATCTATAGCATCATTAGCCATAGATATACTTAGAATATAAAATATGGAGATTTAAAACTAAAAGTACGTTTAATTTTTAATCGAGTGTTCTGTGTAAGTTGCTGTTTACTATAATCTATGCAATAAAGCTTACCTTCTTCAAGTGGTATACTATTTTCAAATTCAGTAGATGAGAAATCTCCTGTTGCTAAATTTGCAAATAAAGTACAAGAATTGCGTACAAGGTAAAGATTGTTTGTGCGTATATTATAAGCCCAGAATGCAAAAGTACCTTCTAGTTTTTCTGGGCCATACTCAATACCAAATAAACTAAGCATTCGAGGTATAATGCAACTATCGGTTTTGTCTGTAAAATCTACACCAGGGTAATGTTCTTTAGAAAGTTTTTCAAAATTACTAATAATACCATTATGAGCAACTATCCAGTCATCATAAAAAAATGGATGGTTATCCTCTTCATTAAAACCTTTAGTTTCTACTGTAGGTCCTCTAGAATGATAAAGATAGTATAAACCTTCTGTATGTATACCAGGCACGCATGCTGGCTCAACTGAATCTTTAAATTGCCCCAAAACTTTTTTACAAACCCACATGTTGAGGTCATCAAGTACAATAGAACCGGAACTATAAAAGCCCCGGTTTAAATTGCTTTGGTACAGTTTAAAAGCTGTAGCCTTATTAATTGATCCTGCTATACCGCACATAACTTAGTATGTCTTACAATCAAATTTACTCCACGGTATTTCTTTTGCATATTTAATTGGATCTATAGTTTTATTGTCTATAAACGCCTTAATACGCGCTGCGCAAGACACACACTCTCCACATGCTACCTCTTTACCTTCATAACAAGTATGGGTCTGTAAAAAATTAATATTCAAATCAATACCTTCCTTTACAACTTGATCCTTAGACCATGTCATAAAAGGTGCATTTACCTTAATTGTATTTTTACGGTTAAGATTATACACATCATTAACTTTGTTCAAAAATAATGAAGTACAGTCCCAGTATCCGGAAAAGTCATCAGTTTGTACTGCCCCGTAAAATAAGTCATTTGCTCCAATGCTTTCAGCCCATCCAGCTGCAGTTGTTAGAAGTAGTAAGTTTCTAAACGGTACATAACTAAGCGGTTGAGCGTTTCCTATATCTTCTCTTGCTTTAGGAATTTTAAGATCGGTATTGGTAAGAGCAGACATCTTAGAAATATCTCTAAAGAAATCCATATTTATAATTTTATGCTCAGTAACACCTGCATCTAGAGCTTGAGCTTTTGCACAATCAATTTCTCGAATAATCCGTTGACCGTAGTTGAATGTAATTGCGTACAGTTCATCATAACGCATACGTGTTGCAACATGGTGTAAGAGAATAGAACTATCCATACCACCAGAAAGAATAACGAGTGCTTTAGCCATATGTTTATAATAAAATATAACCTTAGAAATTCAAATGTTTTTGATAAATAATAGTATTATGTCAAAGTTTGCAAATACATTTCTTAAATCCTTAAACGAAGAAACCGAAAAACTTCATGGTGGTCAAAAAAACATCGATGTAGCAGAACCTAAGGGTAAAATTACAGGTGCAGATTTTGCAGCTCTTCGTAAAAAGAAAGGCTTAAAGAAAGAAGAAACAGAAGGTAATGCGTTCAGTAAAGCAGTGCAAGACGCAAAGGCCGCTGGCAAAAAACCAGGAGATAAAATTAAAGTCGGGGATAAAGATATAACTCTTCGCGAAAAACATAAAATGTCAGACAAAAAGAAAAAAGCTATGAAGGAGAACTATGAAATGGAGGCTGCTCCAGCCCCTTCTGGCGGAGAAATGTCTGATGAAGAAGCTTACAAACGTTCATTAGACAAAGGTACTAATCCTAAAGATTTTGATGTTGCTGATAACCCACAGTTAAAGGTCGATTCGTCAGGTGTTGATGCGGCTCGTAATTGGATTTCTAAATTAGAAGAGATGGCTGATTTCGTTAACGGTACCGGTCCTGAAAGTCTTAACTCTCAAATTAATCAATTAGAAATTAAAAATTCGATACCGTTCCGTGGAGTTGTTCGTCGAGAAGAAAAGCGTATTACTAAATTAGCAGAAAACCTCCGCGGTTTAGCAGAGGTCTTCAAGTCAGTCGTAATTACTTCTGAAAAGAAAGTTAAAGACGCTTCTACCCCTCGTTAACGCTTAACTCATTAATAGCTTTAAAGGTCTCGGGAAATAATTCTTCGAGACCTTTTTTTATGTCTAAAGCTATTTCTCTATGCTCCTTTTGAGTACCTTCTGCGCAACGAAGATCAAGATAGTGAATCCAGCTACGCAAAGTACCTGACATATAAATTCTTGTTTGGGTATTAAGGGGGAGTATCATTCTAGCAGATTCTTTAGCAATACCTTCATTTATAAGCTGATCGTATAAAGCTTTAGCGTTACGCTGAGCTTCATCAACTGCGTACTGCAGATGTTGTGGAAGCTGTACCGGCTCATCCCCGACTTGTCTATTGGTCTTGCCTTGTTTACGCCATTCTACAGGTTCAAAATTAGTTGCCTGAGCGTAGCGCTGACTAAACTCTTGAAAAGTAAATGAGCGATGTCTTAGAATCTGAGCCGCTATAGCTCTAGATGTCCAGATCTCAAAAGTGCAGCTTATGTGCTCAAAAGGACTCCAGTGCTTGTGTTTAATAAGATAGCGAATAAGCTTGTGACCAGTCTCGGTATTCATTTGGTTAGACGGATTGCTTACTCGGGCTATATACACAACAAATTGCTCTGGGGTCATATTGAAATGGTCGTTACCAGGGTGAGGGTTTCTAAAACCTTCAGGAACCATGGGGACAAACGGCTGAGTAATTGCGATTAATTTTGTTTGCATTTGATTTGAGAAAATTTAATTAAACCTTTCATACCTGTATATGTATGCTTAACTATTATATTCCAATCTAGTTCATCTTGTTTAGTGTGCACACATAAATCGTTAATGTCTTTAAATCTTTCAAGGCCTGCTGGCCATAGAAAAACTTTTTCGCCTTTATCTAGAAGAGCTCTGGTAACATCATAAGAAGTACTGTCTACCCATTGATTGTCGAGTACGTAAACTAGGGTATGCATAGGGAATAGCGTCTGTAAACGATCTACCTGACTTTCAGTAGGGTTAATACCTGCCAAGGCTACACTATTACGTAAAAACATAGCGTCAATAGGTCCTTCCTGTAAAAATATATATTCAATATCAGGTACAATCTTGTCTATATTAAATATACCTTTATCTGAATTAGCTTTAGATAGATACTTAGCCCTATCTTCATCAACTTTATAGAGTGCACGAGATTGATAAAATTCTACTTTAGCCCCTCCATTGGGACTATAAAATGGAAATACAACTCTATTCTTATGCGTATAGTCAGTTAAACTCAACCACAAAGCTTTAGGGCGATTGACTGCGGTGTTAAGCCTTCTTTTATTAATAAACTCTAAAGCATCTTTAACAGTAGCATTTGCACTATAAAATGAAGTCTGATTATTGTCAAACAGGTTTATACAATCATCTGGTAAACTTTTAGGATTGTATTTCTTATAAACGGAAGAACGTTTAATAATATCTTCTATAGTGTCTGTACGTAATTCAGACTCTGCAAGTATGTCCTTTAATGACATACCTGTTTGCTCTTTTACAAAATTAAAACCATCAGTACTGGCGCTACAATTATGACAATAAAGATGGTCTTCTTCAGGTATATAAAAGAACCGTCTCTTCTTACCTGCACTTTTGCCTTCATGGCAATACGGACACTCCCCGTTATACGTGCCAGTAGTTTTTTTAAATACCGGACGTTTGCAGTATTGGAAAAACGTATTGATAACTAAATTTTGAGATATTTGCACAGGTAAGTAACTATAGTATATGGCCTACCCTAAAAATAACAAGTACTTTCAAGGATTATATACCCCGATAAATAGAGATAAATACAAAGGCGGTACAAATCCGTCATACAGGTCTTCATTAGAAAAAAACTTTTTTTTGTATTTTGATAAGAATCCAAACGTGGTTGCTTGGGCTAGCGAGTCAATAGTGATACCTTATTACAACGATGTGGATAAAAAAGTACACAAATATTACATAGACCTTATAGCTGCAATTAAAGATCCGGCCGGGGAGGTGCAAAAATATTTAATTGAATTAAAACCATACGCACAAACACAGCCCCCTAAGCAATCTAACAAAAAAAAGAGCAGTACAGTGTTGTATGAAAATTTAATGTACCATCAAAACCAGTGCAAATGGAAAGCCGCGCATGAATACGCGGCTAAAAAAGGTATGAAATTTATTATATTAACCGAAAAATTTCTTACAACTCATTAGGATCGAACGGCTCATCCCTCATATTAATACCACGGCGGCTAATCGGTGTATCTTCTTCTGGCTCTCCTTCTACATCTCGGGAAACACCGCGGCGACCTGGACGTGCCTTAAATCCACGAGCTCTGTATAGAGCTTGACGCATACGGTCGTACTTAGCAGACAATTCATCCTTCTTAATATCAGACAGAGAAGGCTCTTCCATGCCAGGCTCTTCCATAGAAGATTCTTGATCAACAATTGCTTTAACTACTGCCGGGTCAAGATTAAGAGGTGTCTCTTCAGTACTATCAATTGCAATTGCATCGATAATTTCGTCAACTGAAGCGTTAGGATTATGCGCGATATAGTCTGCTACTGCAAGACGAGTACGCTCAGTAGCAGGGTCCTTACTTAGGGTGCTAATCTCCGGCTCTTCTGAAGGTTCTGAAGTAGGTGCGTCTGCACCTAGACCAGCCTTCTTATCTCGCTGCATTTTATAAAACTTATAAACCGGCACTCCAGGGTTCTCTGCTTTCCATTTCTGAAATTCAGGATTAGGCTTACGAGCTTCTGGCATGAAGTTCTCGTTGATCTGATTTGCTAGTTTATCGAATGTCATAATAAGTATGTTATTACTTATTACTTTTTGTGCAAGTTTTTATTGGATAATCCTAGCTGCTCCGAAAGAAATGCCTGATCGTTAATGTCTTTAGTGATAAGGCTTTCGCTTTCCCCGTAAAATTCGCATTTTTCATTGATATACATTTTTAGCATAGCAATTCTTTCTAAGGGATTTCCGTAAATAGGAATAATCGGTGGACAATCTTCATTATCAAAAAACCTAGAACCACCTTTTTGCCATGCTTTGTACAGTGTTTCAAATAATACCCCTATTTCACCTCTATAAGCCGGATCAACATCTCTTTGTTCTTTTACAGTTAAAGCTACATCATTTTCCTTAACTAAGGGCAAATAAAACAACACAGAATAAAACTTAAGTGCGTGCCTGACTGTAACTACACACTTATCGATAAAAGCTTCATCAATATCTGAAGTCTCTTTACTATACAACCAGAGAGAATAGACAAGATTATCGAGTGGGGTTCGGTCATAAATCATTTTTTTAGAACCTGTATACCCCATGGCCTCATCAACAAGAAAATTAAGGATAGTTTCTTGAGATTCTTTAGTACCGTTTTTGTTAATTGGTAAATTTTTTTCTTTAATTAAATCTCTGTAGGTCTTGTCGGGTCGTTGTAATTGAGGCCATTGAAGAATCATATCCTCAATAAGTGTGCTTTTACCCACACATTGAGTACCAATAATACCAATTTTTTTTAATTTTGTCATTCTTCTAACGACTTAGGCTTTTCTGTATCGTTATCAACGTATTCTAAATGAGCGTTGTCAGGAGGGTAATAACCGACTCCTTTTACAAAAAGCCCAAATTGCTCAACAAGTTCATCAAGAGTAATATCTCCTCCTAAAACAACTTCAAGCTTGCGCGGAGTTCCACAATGCCCGGCAAACTCAGAAGTGTATTCGCTTTCATACGTGAATTTAATTGTAGTTTTCATTTATATAATTTCTTCCACTATACCAATAATTTCAGCTAAAATTAGCAATAATCCCCCGGCAACGATATTGCTTTTTATAAAAGCAGCCCCTGCAATAATACGTAGTATACTTTTAATTACACTAAGTTTAAAATGCCATTCTGGATTGGGTGCTTTCATATTATACCTTTAGGGCTTTATCCCAGATTTGCAAGTGCATACGGTTACTAAACTTAAAACAATATTTCTTGCATATTTCAGCTACAGCTGGGCCGACTTTAAGAAGCTCTTCCCGAGACCCACACATAGGCATGATCCAAACTAGTTCATTAGGTACCGCAACATCAGGGTTATTAACATACTTTTCTAGTACTTCTGTAAGATCAGATTCTTGCTTAGCAACAAACTTAAAACACGCTTGTTTATCAACAAGGTAACGAAGCACGTCTGGTTTAAAGCGCTTTTCTTCGGGATCCCCGTTACTGGAGAGCTTAGGAGACGTAGTATATGTTACCACGCAACCTAGTTGATGCCATTCTTCGTCCGGCATAACAGTACCATTAGTTTCAAAATCGATCCTAAGTACTGGCTCTTGAGGCTCTGCGGCCATAAAGTCGAACTCATTTTCCAAATTAAAGAACCCCCAACGATTAACAATAAACTTTACAAATTCAATAAGATTCTTTTGCTGAATGAAGGGTTCACCACCGGTAAGCTTAAGAATAGCACCCTGCTTAAGCATTTCATGATAGTCGTTCTTTTCAAAGAGCTGAGCAATCTCTTCAAAAGTCATTTTATTCTTCTTAGACCAGCTTACATAACTATCACACCCGAAAGGTGCATCATCACTCTTAAACCCAATACAGGTGAGATTGCACATAGACAACCTCATAAACACAGAAGGATAGCCGATGTATCGGCCTTCTCCTTCAAGAGTATAAAAGACAAAATCGTCAGAGAGAAAAAGAGTCTTATCAGCGCTCATAATTAAATATTAAAATACTTTTGATAAATTGCACTGTTTTGTTCGTGCTCCCAAACTTCTACTTTTTCACACCAGCAACGATTATCAGTCATATTTCTGACATAAGAATCAGCAAGATCGCAGCAAAGCTCAGCAAACTTCTCTATGCCTACCCCGCCATGAAGCACAACTAGTTCAATCATTCCCTTACTCTCAAGTAGGTAAAAAGTTTCAAGATCAGGATCTTTACCCCATACTACGGTTTTATGATCAAATGTATTTTCAAGATCTCTCTTTAGTTCCTTTAGACCACCAAAATCAACTACCCAGTTGTTTTGATCTAGTTCATTGCATGCAAACCAAAATTTAGCCTGTAGCCGGTAACCGTGAATATATTTGCAATGGCTTTTCGCATGAGGTTGCCGAAAAGCACACGACCCGAGAGGAATTACTTTAGTAGAATAGAATTTACCCATACTAAAATAGTATGAGAAAAATTATTATTTTCAAGCTTTAATTTAGATCGTCTATATGTTTTTCTATCCATATCTCTAAATTCCGCTCTTCAATGTCTCCCGGACTACATAAAAATGCGTTACTATCTTTTGGATTAAAAAAAATACTTTTTTGCAAAGCTTTTTTCTCTACTGTTTCATCAAAACTTATATAAATACGCGCCCTTTTATCTTTTATAACTGTATTACCTGCAAGTATAACATGTATTGAAGGGATTTCTTTAAATTCTTTAATTAACGAGTTATTGGCTAAAAAATTTATAAAATCATCTTTTTTGGAAGGTTCTTTAAAGTAAAAAAACAAAGGTATATCTTCGCTACTATATATTTTGTTGCGGTATTTAACCTTCACTAATAATTATTTATAAATATATAATATGAGACCGGGTCTTAAGAGCAAAATATCTCTAAATAATGAAGTAGGCCCTATTACTGTAGATATTCCCCCACCTATGCACTCTCAAGTGCAAATAGTAGAGCCGTATTCAACGGCTCCAGGAAACTCTTTTAAAAAATTTTATCACAGTAATGTAAAGTCGTTTGCGGCCCCGCAAACTAATACATTTTTAAATAAAGCGTCAGAATATATAAAACGTAATGAGGGGGTAAGAAATAAACTGTATAGAGATAGTAAAGGTTATTGGACAGTGGGTATAGGTCATTTAGTTACTCCGCAAGAATATAATACCTTTAAAAATAAAACTTTAAGCGATCAAGAAGTTATGGATTTGTTTAATAAAGATTTAAACAAAAAAATACAATTAGCTAAAAGCCATTTTGGAGCGAAATTTGATTCTTTTTCAGACGATTTAAAAATAGCAATTATTGACGGGTATTTTAGAGGGGATTTATCTGGTTCTCCGCGTACAAGAGACCTGTTACGCAGAGGTAATTATCAAGCAGCCGCTAAAGAATATTTAAATAATAAAGAATATAAAGCAGCTTTAGCTTCAGGGTCGGGTGTTGCAAAACGCATGCAACGTAATGCTGAAATAATGTCTAGAGAAAATTAATCTATTTTAGAAGGATTAAGTCTATTAATAATACTAGCTAGTTTCTTTTCTACCTCAGCTGCATTCTCAATAGTTACTTCATCATCAGCAAAAACTCCCATATCAGCATCATCTAATGATTTAGGGTCTATCTCTAAAGCTCTTCTAATTAAATCTACTAAAAATGCCCGACCTGGAGATGATAACGGTTTAGGTTTCTGCTCTTCTTCAGGTTCTGGTATATCAGCCGGCATAGGGGCCGGTGCTGCAGGTGGTGCGCCAGCTGGTTGGCCTTGCGGGCCACCGGTCTGATCTAGACCAGGCGCTGGTGGTACAGGAGCCGGCGCCGGTTGCTCAGTTAATAAATCGGTAAAAACTCTGTTAACTATAGAATCAAATTTTTTCATTGTAGGGGTGTACCAGCGCTTAATTTACCTGCATCTTTTATTGCTGTCTGTAAATTTTTAATTCTATCGTTCATCATTTTTTGTTGAGCTGGAAAGTTTTTAGCGGCTTTTTGTAATTCAGCAAGTTCAGCTTTAGCTGCATCAGTTTGAGCTTTTTTAGCTTTATCAGCTGCAAGTTTTTGGGCAGCAATGACTTTAGGGTCTATCCCACCAGTGGTTGCTCCTGGTTGCGGGGTTACTGGTAGTGTGCCAGGGTTAGCTCCAGCCGGTGTAGAAGTAGTTGGCAGTCCGCTCATATTATACTCTTCTAACATCTTAAAGAACTTACTTTTGGCTTTAACTTTTTGATAAATCTTGTCCATTTATGTATATTTACTAGTTTTTAACTATTTTGTAAACTCTCAGTTGATTTTTTTGTATATAATTTTTATAATCTCTTAGGGGGAGAAAGGAGAGGCTTGTTTACATAGCATTGTAAACGTTTAATTTAGATAAGGTTCTTTTTGTAGTAACTTTTTTAAGGCTCACTTCGTTCGCCTTATATACCATATATAATATATATCTCAAGCGGATATTTTAAATAAATGGTTGGATTTTATACTTTTCGTAAAAGGTGTTTGCCTTCTGTTTAGAGTATTTGCTGTAGTCAAAATTAAACCTAGTAGTTTTTACACCTTCTATAATTTCTCTAGATTCCCCGTTGTTTGAATCAATCCATTTAAAATCTATACTACCGTAATGAACTATAAACGGAAGGTATTTTGTAATAATATTTAAATACGTATTTGGATTATCTTTAATAACATAAAATACAGTATTTTTGTTGTTATCATTATTTTTTAACACATTAAACATGTGTTTTGTATAATGGTAGATACGTAGTCTATTTTTTTCTTTATCTTTTAAAGATTCTTCCAAAATACCCCAATCGTTTAATTGTTGGTAGTAGTCTTTGCAGACAATTTCTTCTATCCAGGTAAAATCAATTATTAGTAGATTGAGAGCTGTTTTGTAAAAACGCATCACTATACAGTCTATAATTGTCCTGGTTAAGAGCAACTATAGATTCTTTATTTGTCTCAAAAAAACCTTCCATTTTGACAATAACATAACACCCGCGCGCAGGGCTGTCCTTTTTAGTGACCCAATAGTTTAAATAACTACCTTCAATTATTAACCGATCTTTAATAGCGGAGGGGAATACTACAAACCCGCCTTTGCGGTTAATTTTAAATAGAACAAAGGGAATTTTACCGACCACAGATGCTTGTTCAATCCAGCCATCAAGCTGTTGGTTATTAATTAACAGACTTTCAAAATTAAAATCTTTATAAAATTTACCCTCCAGTGTAATATGAGATAGAAATCTAGGTAAAATTATATCTCCGGATGCAAGTAATAATTGTTCCGGGGTCAAGCTAGAAATACGGTTAGCATTAAAACCGCCTACAAATGCTCCGCTGTTAGGAACTCTTTGAAAATTTACTCCGTATATTGCAGTGAGATGTTTCGCAATTTCCCGTTCCCAGCTCTTACCTTTGTTCTTACTTGCATTGGCCATTTCTGGCTACTTATTACATCCCGGGAAAACTTCTACGTAACACTTTGCCTTTTTTAAATCCCGGCGGTTTGAATTTGGTTTTTTTAGACTTAGGGCCAAATATATTCCGGGCATCCCCAGGCGCGTAAAAATCTCCGCTTTTTCCTACTTGAGCAGGATGGGATTGACCTGGCCCGAAGGCTGTAGTTGTTGTGTTAGCAGCTGCTCCTGCATCTACCCCTACATCTTCTAAAATCTGTTTTATTTTTTCGTCAAATTGCTTCATGTTGATTTTTGTATTATATACTATATACTTAGTACTATGGAATCATTGGTTTTAGATAATCTTTTTGATTTGTATCAGAAAGAGATAGCTGAGGATATTAAAGTTGATGAGTTGTCTCTAAAAGACAAAGCGATGTTAGTGCCTACTATTAAACATAAATGGGTAGGGCGTTTGATGAACCATAAAATGCAGCTCAGAAAACTTAATGATACAAAAAAGAAAGCAATAAAAAATATGATTAGCAAATCACCTATACCGCTTTCTAAAACCACGCTAGAACAAGCTACATCAAATGATGAGAATGTAACTAAAATACAGGAGAGTATAGATAAACTCGAAACCATTATTGAGTATTTAGAAAAAGTTGAAAAGCTTACAAGCTCTTTAACATGGGACTGTAAGAATCTTATAGACCTACAAAAACTTGAAACAACGTAATGAGAGTAGAGTTTAATTACGATTCTAAAAGAAAAGAAGTTAAAATTGTTTCTGATTTTTTCAGTAACATTAAAGAACATTTCTCTGTACGTAATAAAGCTGCTCATTTTAATAAATTCGGCAGATTCATGCCGCAAAGAATATATGCAATTACTCCAGCTGGCTATTGCGGGGTAGGTTTAGTTCCGGAAATAGTAAAATATCTAAAAACTCTAGATATACCTTTTGAAATAGTTTTTAACGGAGAACTTATAAAATTATATGCAAACGTGCATATAGCAACACCAGGCTCTAGTGTAAGAAAATTAGATTGTAATTTTGAATTACGAGACTATCAAGCTGAAGCTATAGGTCGGGTACTTGAAAGGGGTTATGGTATAATTGAAGTAGCAACTGGAGGCGGTAAGACTTTTATTATATCAAACTTAGTATACGGTGCATTACAATATATAGAGTATACACAAAAAGTGTTAATAGTTGTACCGGATATAGGGTTAGTTGAACAGACATATAAAGATTTTACTTCATATAATTTCCCTATGAAGTTAGTTACTAAGTGGACCGGTAATAACGAACTTGATCCTAATTGTAGAGTTATTATTGCTAATATGGGTATACTTCAGTCTGAAAAATCAGACTTATCCTGGTTTACTGAAGTAGGGCTTTTGATTGTAGATGAATGCCATAAGCTACGGCGTGGTAATAAAATTTGTAAATTACTTGATAAGATTCCTACTTTACGACGTGTAGGGTTTACCGGTACTTTACCAGAGGATGATATAGATAAATGGAATATATTTAATTATATAGGGCCTGTTATATACAAAAAAACCACAACAGAATTAAGAGAAATTGCGGGGGATAAATATATTGCAAATGCACAAGCACTTTCATTACTTTTACAGTATGACAAGATACCAGATTATACTTCGGTATCATCGATGCAAAAATACCGTCTTGAATTAGATTTTATTCATAGTAATGAGTACAGAAATAAGGTTATAAAAAATGTTGTAAAAAAATTACAAAATAATTGTCTTATTCTAGTAGATCATATCGACCATGGACAGACTTTATATAATAATTTAATTACTATTGAGAATAAACAAGTATTTTTTATACAAGGCAGTGTAGAGATAGAAGATAGACTTAAAATACAGCAGATGATGGAAGCACATAATAACGTAGTGTGTGTCGCAATAAGTAAAATTTTCTCTACCGGTATTTCAATTAAAAATATACATTATATTATGTTTGCAGCTGGTGGTAAATCAAAAATTAAAACTCTACAGTCAATAGGCCGCGGCCTTCGCACTCACGAAAATAAAACAATATTAACTCTAATAGATATAGTAGACGATTTAGTTTACGGAAAAGCACATTATAATAAACGTAAAGAATTTTATGCCCTTGAAAAAATTAAAATTACCGAAAAAAACATTACCGAAAGCAGCTCCGATTGAAAAAGCAGCTGCTCCTAAAAAAGAAAAAAAGTTAAGCGCGTCCACGCAAGCTAAAAAAATTTATTATGTAAACCCCAAAGAGTTTACAGATGAACTTAAAATGTATTATGAAACTAATGTTATTACCGATAAACTCGCATTAATGATAAAAAACATTGCATACGGTCTAGCTCACGCCCCTAATTTTATTAATTACACGTTTAAAGAAGAAGCAATTGGGGATTCTTTAATCAATATGTTTAATGCCATAAAAGAGAAGAAATACAAATTTGATCGTGGCTTTAACCCGTTTTCATATTTTAATTCTATTGCGTTTAATTGCTGGAGATCTCGTATTAAGAAAGAAAAAAGAATGCGAGATACTTTAGCAGCTTACCAAGAAGAGGTTTACAGTATAATCGGTCCTCAAGTAGGGGTCGATGATCCTGTAAATCCGATGCACAAAAATAATGACATTTAAAATCCATAACTCTGAAGTTGGTATTTTTTCAGACCCGCATTACGGAGTACACCGTAATAGTGAGACCTGGCATAAAATTGCTTTGGATCATGCAAAATGGGCCTGCGAACAATTCAAACAAAGAGGCATAAAAGATATAATAATACCAGGAGATATATTTCATGATCGCAACGACATTGCTGTTAACACTCTTCATATTGCTACTGACATATTCGATATACTTCGCGACTTCAATATCATTATTACAGTCGGTAATCACGACGCTTATTACCGTGACAATTCTACTGTTAATTCCGTCTCCATTCTTAGAGGCTGGTCTAATATTACTGTTATTGACACTCTTCAAGTTGTTAACCTCCAAGGTAAGACCATAGCGTTTTGCCCTTGGGGGCAGGATATAAGTCAAGTACCTAAGTGTGATTTAATTGTGGGTCATTTTGAAATTAACAGTTTTAAAATGAACTCTTTTAAAGTATGTACTAATGGTCTCAAATCAGCTGATCTTACTAGTAGAGCACCACTTACTATTTCAGGCCATTTTCATCATAGAGAGGAAAGAAAGTATAACGAAGGTACGATCCTGTACGTAGGGTGCCCATATCAACAAGATTGGGGAGATTATAATACTACTAAAGGTCTTTATATATTAGATCTAGATACTCTTTCATACGAATTTATCGAAAACAATATTTCTCCGCGTTACAATAAAATTTATTATTCAGATATTTTTAGCGGTAAGCATACAGCTACTGTTATTAAGCAGTTAATTGCAGGTAATATAGTAAAGTTTATTATAGATAAGCAATTGGAGCCGAGCATGGTAGATGCTATTGTGCGTAAATTAGTATCTGTAAAGCCAGTGGAATTAACAATAGATTATGATTACACCGAAATTAATAAAGTTAACAACGAACTTGCTAATACGAAAAATTTCAGTGTAAGTGTTGAAACTTCTATATCTGAGTTTATTGATTTATTAGAGATTAAAGATAAAGATAAAGTAAAGGAATATGTTACAGACTTGTATCATAGAGCATTAAAAACATGAAAATCGGAGCAGCAATCATAGCTTGTGACAGAACTAACTTTACTGAACAATGTATCGATAGTGTACTTGCTAACAAACAAGATTTGAACGAACTAATAGTTATTAATGACGGTATACCGTGGCATTGCAATAAAAACATTGAAATATTGCAGAATACTCCTTCATATCAAACAGTAGGGGTTGCTAAAAATAAAGGTATAAAGGAACTTATAAAAAGAAATTGCGATCATATCTTTCTTATAGAAAACGATATGATCATTAAATCTCCGTCAATATTTAACAAATATATAGAAGCGGCTAAAGTTACAGGTATTACCCATTTAAATTTTGGTTATCATGGACCTGCAAACAGAACTAAAGACTATGCTAAGCCTAATCCGCGCTATATAGTAGAATACCCTAATAATATAAAGATTGCATTAAATATGCACTCCGTCGGAGCTTTTTCATATTTTGATAAGCGTTATATTAATGAAGTTGGTGTCCATGACATTTATTTTAAAAATGCGTGGGAGCATGTAGAACTTTGTCAACGAGGTATTAAAAAAGGCCTATTACCTGCTTTTTGGTGGTTTCCTGATATTGAAGGTAGTAATGAACTAATAGAAGAAATACCTAATTCTATACAAAATAGTTCTATTACTCACACTGAAGAGTGGACTACTAATATGAAAAAAGGTGCTGAGCACTATAAAAAATTGCATGGTTGGATACCCGTTCATACACCAGATACTCAAGTTGAAGTGGTATTAAAAAATCTTAAAACAATTTATAAAAAATACAAATGTACGTAACACATCCAGGAGTAACTCAGTCGGGAGAATATGGTCTAGGCAATCAAATGTTTCAGATTGCTAGTACTATAGGTATAGCTCGTGACAACCACGGCTTCCCGACATTTATACATGATTGGAATAATAATAAATATTTTAAAAATAAACTCAACAAACTTTTAACTGTATATAAGGAACCATTCCATGTTACAGAAGCTAGTTTTGACTACAACCCGATTGTTTTACCAAAAGATAAATCAGTAGTGTATTTAAGCGGTTATTTACAGAGTGATAAATATTTTACTGGGGCTGAACAAGAAGTTAAAAGTACATTTGAATTTAAAGAAGATAATTTAAAAGAAGTAACTGATATAAAAAATAGTTTAAATTTAGGAGTTACTTGCTCTATAAGTGTGCGCCGCGGAGACTATGTTCATTTGCAACATATACATCCCTTACAACCAGATAGATACTGGCTTGATGCGCAAAATATAGTGGAGAGCAAAACCAAAATAGATACTTATATTATTTTTTCAGACGATATTAATTGGTGTAAAGCAAACCAGCATTTATTTAAACGCACTAATAAAAAAGTTTTTTTTATGGAAGGCCGTACTCAAATAGATGATTTTATTATGATAACGCTTTGCGATCATAATATTATTACTAACTCAACATTTGCGTGGTGGGGTGCTTATCTTAATAAAAATTTAAATAAAATAGTAGTTATGCCTTCGTTATGGTTTGGACCACAAGGTCCATGGTCTGGCCCATCTGACGCAAAAGATTTACACGTAAAAGGGTGGTACAGAGTATGATTAAAATACCTCTTAGAGATAGATCTTTCGGTCACTGTATATATAGTAATAACCCTCTTCCTCCTACTTC